>DSTMR04002__coassemble_807_pt1 | contig 35409 bp, 31 predicted proteins | sample DSTMR04002__metabat2_high_PE_019 | metagenome-assembled genome bin DSTMR04002
GACCTGACGGTTTTCAAGACCGTTCCCTTCAGCCAGACTTGGGTAATCCTCCATGTCTTTCAAACAACAGTACTAAGTTTATTAAATCTGATTAAGTTTGTCAACAACTTTTTTCAAAAATTTTTAGCAAAACAAAAAGACTGCCCTTCAACAGTCTTTTAAATTCTATTTATTGGGATTCTTTAATCCATGACGGCAAATGTAAACAACCGTCAAGATGATCAAGAGTACTGCTCCCACAGATACTGAGACCCGCGTATCCGGATTAATGAACATGAAGATTACAATAATCAACATTGAAATCAATGCCAAGTAATTTGAAAGCGGATATAGCGGTAACTTAAACGGATGGTCCTTCATAATATCTGGACTATTCTTTCTGAACCGCAATTCAGCAAGTAAAATTACTAACCACGGAACCATTCCGGGAAGAACACTTGAACTAAAGATAATTACAAAAAGGTTTGCCGTTGACTTGTTCAAAGCTGCCATGATTGTGTTTAACACGAATCCGAGCAAGATTCCGCCTGAAATTGCTAAAATTGCAAGGTTCGGCACTTTCCGCTTTGATAATTTACCTAATAGCTTTGGCGCATCACCTTCATGGGATAACTTAAACAACATCCGGCTTGAACTATAAATTCCGGAGTTCGCCCCCGACATTGCCGCTGTTAATACAACGAAGTTAATGATTCCGGCAGCACTCGTAATTCCAATCTTCGCAAAAGTCTCAACGAATGGTGATCCGATCGAACCTAACTTATTCCACGGATAAATCGTAACAATTACAAAAATTGCGCCAACGTAAAAAATTAAGATTCGCCAGATAACCGACTTAACTGATTTAACAATTGCCTTTTGCGGTTCCTTGGCTTCACCAGCTGAAATTCCCAGTAATTCGATTCCTTGGTACGAACCAACAACGATTGCCAGGGCAAACATAAATCCTTTAAATCCACCCGTAAAGAAACCGCCATTGCTCCATAAATTATGGAACCCAATCGGAATTCCGTGATGACCAATTCCAAAGACAATGATCAAAAGGCCCAGAATAATCATTAAAATAATGGTTACAACTTTAATCATTGAGAAATAGAATTCCAATGTCCCGTATGTTTTAGCTGAAACCAAATTAGCTAAAGTAAGGAAAGCAATGACAACCAACCCGGCGATCCAGTCTGGCAAATGCGGCCACCAGTAATTTAAGTATTCCGTCGCCGCAACTACTTCACTCATTCCAACAATGATATATTCAATTACGTTTGACCACTCTGCCAAATAACCGGCAAGCGGATGAACATATTCCGTTGCAAAGCTTGCAAATGATCCGGTCCCCGGGTTAACATATAACATTTCCCCTAAGGCCCGCATAATAACGTATAACAATACCCCCACCAGGGCATAGGCTAAAATAACTGACGGTCCTGTCCACTTGATCGTTGAAGTTGAACCCATAAACAATCCAACCCCAATGGCTCCACCTAATGAAATCATTTCAAGTTGGCCAGCAGACATGGAACGTTTTAACTTAATGTTTTTATCCTTTGACTCCATTTTGCTACTCCTTACTTTATCAAAACTAATAATTATAGTATACCGTATAACTAAATTTAAGACACCATTTATTTTTCAATTAGTTCTCATTATTAGATTTTCATTTACGTTCCATTTATAAAAATTTAATTCGACTATTATCTAAAAGATTAGAATTGGACTCTTTTCAAAACTAAAATTGCTTACAATTCTTAATTAAAACAAAAATGGTCGAGAAAAATCTCGACCATTTTTTACGCTTGATCCCACATATGACGTAACCGCAATCCATCGTCACTTACCTTTCCCGATGAATCAGTTGCACTTGCAATCTCATATGTGAATCGATTCCATAATTCCCGATATTCATCTTCCGAGCCGCTGCGCCATACTTGATGGCTTCCATCATAATCTGCTAATTTTGACCCAAGCAGCCCATAAATTCCGGGATACTGTTTTTTAAGGAATTCAAGATCATCATTCTTGAATACTAAACATTTTAATTCAGCCATTTTTAAACCCTCCGATTTACTAAACCAACCGACAAAAAACTCCGCTTCATTATTGGAGCGAAGAATCATCAATTTTTACTTTTATAGACTTATAGAAAAGCTTTTATTTATCATCTATTCTTATGATAGATTTATTTTAATTGGAATTCAAATAATACGACTTAAAAAAGGAGTTGTGACTTACACCGCAACTCCTTTAAATCCCCGTTTTAGAGGTTCTTATCCATATTAAATGTGAGTTTCGAAAGTTCAATTCCCTTCATGATCAGCTTGTTCATGTGATCCTTGGTCATGGCCTTCATCTTTGCAACCATTTCGTAATTCTTTTGGGTTAAGAATTCAGTCAATTCTTCACCATGCAACTTAGCTGCTTCTTGGTCAAATTGCCACAACATCCGCCGTTGAACCCGCCGGCATTCTTTCAAATAATCGCGGTTGTCTTGAACAAACTTGCTGTAGTGGCTTTCAACCAACATTGACATGTGACGGTACATCCAGTAAGCAGAATCTGAATCAACATCCATTTCCATTGGTGTTTCTGAGAAACTTGGTTCCGTATCATTTGCATTTGTGTAGAATGGAATGTATGGTGCAAATTCTGGGAATCCAATACATAACCACATTACCGCTTGTTGTTCTTCGGGAACGTCATTCCGCAATTGAAGAACGTGTGAGTTTTGGGTCCGGTTCAAGCCGATTGGACGGTAACGGTACATATCGGCTTCCGTTGAATCCTTGCTGTATGGATCGTATGGAGTTTCATTGTAGTGTGAACCAAGGTATTGTTCAATGTCATCTGGCGTAAACTTGTGATTTGTCCGCATGATAAACGGTAATTCACCTGATTCAGGATCTTCTTCGATTTCAGGATTGAACAAGTGGTGACCGTACCATACACGTGGTGTATTGTAATGCCGATCTTTTTCGTCAAATGAACCAAAGATGTGACGGAAGTTCCAACCTTCCTTATCAGGATTCAAATGGTGTTCTTCAACGAATTCTTGAATTCCATCAGCCCATTGGAAGTTTTCAGTGTCATCAAAGTCAACTTGTTGAATTGCAACTTCGTTAGCAACAACGGCATAGGCATCGTCTGGGATCCGTTGAGCTAACCATAAGTGACCCGTAACGATTTCCATGTACCATGCTTCGTTCTTATCAGCAAATAAAACTGAGTTTCCAGCTGGTGAACCATACTTACTAATGATCTTTCCTAAGAATTGAACCGCTTGACGGGCTGATTCAATAAATGGAAGCGTAACGTTCACGATGCAGTCTTCATCCAATCCATCCTTAACGAGCGGGTCAAATGCAAGGGCGCGTTCATTACCATAAGTTGATTCAGTTGCTGACATGGCAACGTTCTTTTCGTTAATTCCGCTTTCTTCATAGTAACCATGATTTTTGTAATCTACGTTTGGAACGGCATTGTAGCGGTAACCATTTTCTGGCAATTCCATTTCAAAACCGTTTAACCATGATTTGATCTTCTTACCTTTTTCACCATGCCATGCGGGATGCATGTAAAAACGTTGAGGTGTCAATGGCAAGAATGTATCGTCATTTCGAGCGATCATTACTGAACCATCAGCACTTGCATCTTTACCTACAAGCATTGATGTACAAGCACGTTCGATTTGTTCCATAATAATGCCTCATTTCTATCTAAACTACCGTTATTTTAGCATATTCATCAAATTGCATTCAATGTTTACTATCAAATTGCAAAGATCATCAGCCAAACAAAAAAACTGTGGCGTTAAACCACAGTTCTTCCCTCTTAACTGAGCAATGACTTTACTGTTTCGTTAACTAACTTGCCGTCAGCCTTGCCTTTTAATTTCGGCATTACAGCGCCCATTACCTTACCAAAATCAGCTTTGGATGTCGCGCCAACTTCATTGATTGTTTCTTGAACAATGTCCTTCACTTCATCTTCGCTTAATTGTTTTGGCAAGTAACTTTGAACAACTTCGATTTCCTTTTCAAGTTGCTTAACTGAGTCTTCCCGGCCAGCATTCTTGAATTCTTCAAGGGAATCTTTCCGTTGTTTCAATTCACGGGACAAAACAGCAATTTCTTCTTCTGGAGATAAGTCATGACCAGCATTGATTTTTTCGTTAGCTACCGCTGCCTTCAGCATCCGGACAGTACTTAACTTTTCCTTATCCTTTGCCTTCATTGCAGCAATCATGTCTTTTTGTAATGAATCAGCTAAACTCATCACAATTGCCTCCTTAAGCTAACCAAGCCTAAAATTAGAAACGACGCTTGTTTTTACGCTTGCGTGCAGCTTCTGACTTCTTTTTACGCTTTACACTTGGCTTTTCATAGAATTCACGTTTGCGATATTCTTGCAAAGTACCTGTTTTTGAAACGGAACGTTTGAAGCGACGAAGAGCGTCATCAAGAGATTCGTTTTTACGAACGACTGTTTTTGACATGGTGTTTCCCTCCCTCCGAGCTTTAAAGTAACCGTCTTAATCCGTACCTAAGTACTTCATCTTAACAGTTCGCGTTTATTATACAATATTTTATTAAAGACTATCAAGATGATAATGCAATTTTTTATTGAAATATATGATTGTTTTTTCATCAAATTACAGATTGATCTGTTTCCGCTTATTAACGGAATACAAAACGCAGTGATGGACCTCTTTGCCAGTAATTTGCTGCAAAGCAATTGCATACAAATTGATTTGTCCCCGGTATTCCTTTTCAATCTGATTAAGGGATGCGTGATCAGTCTTATAATCGAATAAATAGACCTCACCGGTTTCCTGATCTTCAAAGTATCCATCAATGATTCCGTGAATCAAAACCGGCTTATCCGTTTTTTCACTGATCGATGGCAGCATTTCCGCAGGCAAAAGCATTGAAAACGGGACTTCCCGTTTAACCTGCTGGGCATTGGTGCAAGCTTTCTTCCCTACTTCAGTTTGGTAAAACGCTAAGATTCCGGCAATATCAATTTTGGCAGCAACCTCTTTTGTAATCGACCCTTCAAGAATCAATTGATCAATTAGCTGTTGAACCGTTGCCGCCGAAATCGGCTGGGTTAAATCCAATTTTTGAAAAATCAAGTGGGTTGCCGTTCCGATTTTGGCCGGCGAAGCAATGACTTCCGTTGTCATAAAGTTCGGTTGCCGAAATGCATGGACCTTCGTGGTGACCATTGGCGTTTCATCAACAACGTTTAATTCAACTTGAGCTGAATTATCGGAGTTTTCCGCTTGTAATTGGTCCATCAAATTATTATCCGGATCATCGAAAAGGCGCTTAATATCCGTTACCGCTTGATATGCCGATTCACGGGTCAATTCAAGGTGCGGATATTGAAAATCTAAAATTGATTGAATCGTGGGATCCATTAGTTGACTGATCGCATCACGTAAAATTGATTGGTCATCCGTTGCTGCCCCGTTTTCAAAAGTTTGATTCCGTAAAGCGGCAACTGCCCCCTTACTCCACAGTTCAACTTCAAAGTTCAATGCATTTTCACGAACCGCTTGCGGTACCCGCTCCGCATTAAAGTATTTTTTCCAATCCGTAAATTGATCTGCTGCGCGTTGCTGCGTAACCTGCTGCTGATCATCAAGCGTGATCCAAGTTGTGTGATCCACGAGGTTCGGCATCCGTCCAAGCGCCATTCCGATCCAATCCATAAAGTTACCTTTACTAAACCGTTGATTTTCCGGCAAAAGAACGGCTTCACTTTCAGTTTGACTCCAAGCCGTTGCCCATTTCTCAATATCAGCATACGTTCCGACCAAATAAATTCGTTGTTCAGCCCGGGTCAATGCAACGTAAAGTTTCCGCATTTCTTCAGCTAAAGCCTTGCGTTTGATTCGTTCCTTGATTGCAATGCTGATTGGGGTTGTTTCTTGAATTTCAATGGCGTCATCTTCGTTAAGATCAACATCATGGTCCCGCTTTAAAGTCTGCTTTGAAGATTCAACGATATCTAACCCAATTCCAAATTGATCATCCAAAACATACTTATGATTCAAATCCTGCATGTTGAATCGTTTGCTTAGATTCGTCACAAAGACAACCGGGTATTCCAACCCTTTACTTTTATGGATCGTCATGAATTTAACGGTGTCTTCATTGACCTGCATTTTCATTTCTGGAAGATCACGTTGTTGCTGATCCATTCGTTCAACAAACCGAATAAATTGGAACAGACCCTTGAAACTTGTCTTTTCATATGCCGTTGCCCGTTGGTACAACGCATGCAAATTCGCTTGCCGTTGGGCTCCGCCAGGTAAGCCGCCAACATAGTCCAAAAAGCCGGTTGTTGTGTAAATGTTCCAGATCAACGCTGCAATTTCGCTTCGTTTGGCTTGCACCCGAAACGTTGACAAATCCTGGTTAAACTGCTGGACCTTCGCATTTAAAGTTTGCCGGCGCGTTTCATCCCATGGCTTTAATTTTTCCGGATGATTGATCATTTGAGTTGAATAATCAGTGATCGTGCTGTAAAAATCGCCATGCGGGTGATTGATCCGTAAATATGCCAATTCATCTTCATCAAACTGATACATTGGTGAACGCAAAACTGCAACCAATGGGATATCCTGATGCGGATTATCAATGGTTTTCAAGTACGAAATCATAATTTGAATTTCAGTCGTCTTAAAGTAATTATTAGTTTCATCAACATCCGTTGGAATCCCCAGCCGCTTAAATTCTTCATTGATCAATAAGCTATCCTGATGAGATGACGATAGAATTGCAATATCGGAATACTGCAACGGTCGCATTTGACCCTGATCACGGTCAAAAATTTGGGTCTGGTTATCCATTAATTTCTTGATCTCATTCGCAATCATCACGAATTGGGCTTGCGTTTGGCTATCCAATTCAAAAGCCGGCGCGTTTTCCAAATCATTTTCGACCTTTGAATCTTGCAGATAAATCAATGCCTTTGCCGGAATATTGTTAACCAGTTGTTCCTTCTTGTATGCCGGATTTTCCGCCTTCAAAAATGCTTGTTGATCGTAGTCGATTTCGCCCAGATTTTGATCCATAATTTGCATAAAGATCAAGTTCGTCAGATCAGCGATGTTTTTGATCGACCGGAAATTTTCCTGTAAAACGATCAATTCACCGTTTGAAAAATCGTTCGACGTTTCCTCAGTTTTGAAAGTTTGATACTTATGCATAAATAAACTTGGATCAGCTTGCCGGAACCGGTAAATTGACTGCTTAACGTCCCCGACCATAAACAAATTATGGTTGGCGATTGCTTGAACGATTGCTTCCTGAACACCATTTGTATCTTGGTATTCATCAAGCATGATTTCCGTATAATGCTGCTGCAATTCTTCGCGAATTTTTTGTTGAATATCATCATTACCATGCAAAATTTTAAGCGTTAAATACTCCAGATCACTGAATTCTAAGGCGTGCCGCTGCAACTTCACCTGCAAATACCGTTGCCGAAACTTTTGAACAAGATCAACCACAAGTTCAACGACTCCTTGGGCGCGTTTTAAAATTTCCTTTAACTGTGAATCTGAATAGAACAGCTCGGCGTTCAATAATCCTTTAACGCCTTGATTAGCAGCATCCTTGAATTGCTTAATTGCATCGATTTGATTCAATAAATCATCGTCATCTGCTGCAAAATCGCGGTTTTTGGCATACATTTTGGCCTTAAATTCCAATTGTTTAACTTGCTTGCGTAAATCATCCCATGAAAGTGCTTCATGTTCGATTTGCTCAAGCATGCTCTGAATCTGTCCCAAAATTTGATCGATCGAGGCCAAATCTTCATCCGTTTTAGCCGTCAACTTTTTCAACGGTTTTTCTTTCATGTTATAAAATTCTTGCATTGCCGGAACCTGGATCGTTTGAAAGGCTTTCCGGTAACGTTGTAGGTTATCCGCAATCGTTTGAAGCTTATTGACCACATCATCTTTCAAAATTTGCTTCCAAACCGGTGTCTGGGTAAACGTTTCTTCCGTAAATTCATAATTTTGTGGTGCGGCAGCCAGCCACTGATCTGGATTTTCATTTGCACTGGCAAAATCATTTAATCGGTACACGACATCTGTTAAATCGTCATCCCGGCGATCCTGAACAAAGACTTGTAAAAAGTCATTATACTTTTCAAGCAATTCTTGTTGGTCATCCATTAATGACGATTTCTGATTCAAATCCTCATATGCTTGATAAAAATTTTCGCGAACTTCTTGCCAAACATCTTCGCGTAATACATTCCGTTCTGATTCATCCGCCAGCACCCGGAAATTCGGATCAAGGTCAATTGCATAGTAATATTTTTTCAAAAACCGTAAACAAAATGAGTCAATTGTACTAATATCAGCAACGTTAACCGCTGTTAATTGCCTTTGCAAGTGACTAATTAATTGCGGCGTTCCATGATTTTGAATCTGTTTTTGCAATTCTGTATTTAAGATTTTCGTCAGCCGGTCTTTCATTTCCTTAGCTGCCGCATTCGTAAAGGTCATGATCAGCATCCGCGAAATATTCGCATTTTCATTTAGGATCTCATCCTTGATCCGTTCGACCAAAACCTTTGTTTTCCCTGAACCAGCCGAGGCAGATACTAAAATGTCATGCCCGCGGTGTTCAACTGCTTTAATTTGATTCGGGGTTGCATAATCTTTAAATTCCGCCATTTTAATCCTCCTCAACCTGTTTCTTGATTGACTGCCACAATTCACTTTCCGCTTCGATCTGTTGCCATAATTCATCCGCAGAAATGTGGGTTAGATCATTAAGATCACGGTACTGATTTCCAATCATCGGATCAAATGTCATGATCGGCAAGTAATCAGAAAAATCCAGTCCCGTTGAATTTGCAAGCTTATATGGCGCAAGGTCAATGACCCCACTGAAAATATCGTTGGTTGCCTGACTGATCTTATATAAATCCAAGTCAAGCAATGCATTAAAGTGATCCAAATCATACATTTTCTTTTGGCTTGCCTTGCTCAATTTACCGCTTTTAAGCAGACCGAGTTTATAGTTATCAAGATTTAATTCAACGTCCTGATTTTCATAAATCGTTCCTAAAGCCTTCACGTAATCTTCCGGATCTTCCTTTCCGCTTCGAAAAATCCCATCATAAACAAACTTCGAATCGGCATGACTGATGGCTTGTTTCGCTGACATGACCTTTTGATAATTTGTTTGTTTTTCCTGCGGGGTCCTCAAGTGGAAGTAAACCGCACTTCCAAGTGAAATTTCATGCTGATCGGCATCTGCGATTTGGGATTGAATCGCTTCATTTTGGTGAAGCATCTGCAATAATTGCGGCTGATTATCCCGTAAAACTGCAAGGTATGTTAAAAGTTGCAATGAAATTCCACTGAAGGATTTAACAAGGAACTTATCCAACTTGGCATTAATGCTGCCGGACTTATAGTCCGCAACATTATAGTAAAGATGGTGCTTTAGGTCTTCAATCACATCGATGCGATCAAGCCGTCCTTGCAGGTTCATTTGCGGAGTTGGGGTTCGTTGAACTTCAACCGCCTTAAACCGTTTGCCGGCCAAGACTGCGTCATTGCCAAATCCAAACGTTGCTTCCGTCTTCAGTGAAAAGACTTTCCGTTTCCGGTGTTGCCGGTAAATTGCCTGCGAAACTTTCCGGGTCGATTGAACTAATCGCCGTTGTAAATAACGGTTCCGCGCAGTTTGCTTAAAGACATCGAATTCATCAAGCGCACTGATCTCACCCAATACTTGACCAAGCAACTGATCAAAATCATCAGACTTCAACGTTGATAAGGTTGCTCCGTCCTGTTGTAAATGATCGATCAAGGCTGCCATGACATCATGGAAGAAGTCACCGACATTGGCACTCGTTGGTTCAAAAATCGTCCGCGGCTTCAACGCTAACCCATACTTCAAGAAATATTCATACGGATTCTTAAAGTAGGTTTCAAGCCGGGAAATCGAACCAAAGATCTCATTGCCGTAAAGCTCTTTAACCAAGGATTCATCAAGTTTTTTATGCCCGTTTTCATCAACTGGCGTTCCTGGCAAAACATCATTTGAGTAATTCAAACTGTTAAAGATTCGCAATACGCGTTGTGGATCCTGCTGCTTGACATAATTATAAATTGTCGACCATTCTGGTGATAATTGTCCCTTTTGGCGTTGCAAATCCCGACTCAGTCGTAACAATTCATTGATGGTCGTCATCGGGGTCCCGATATACTGAATGATTTCCGGACCGTAATTAGGCGCGATCAACCCTAATTTGTTAACCGGAACATTAAGATCATCCTTAATCTTTTCAACGTAGCCGGATAACTTCAGTTCTGCCCCGTCAGAATCGTTGATCGGATATGAAAAATGCAACTGCTCACTTGGACTCATGAATGCAATGTAATTCGTAAATGGTTCTTCCGCCATCCGCATTTCACATGTTTCTGGCAAAAACTTGTCATCATTTGCCGGAGAATCCCAAATGTCATTTAAAACATTGCGATCATCTTCTGAAAGCAATTTTTGATCTTCAACTTTCGCCGGCATCACATCATCGGTAGTGCCGATCACAAACGCGATTTTGCGATTCTGCATCTGAGCATTCCCGCTTTGCGAAAAAATCACCTGATCAAGCGTTGATGGAACCCGTTTGTATGATGCGGTTTCAAACCCGCTTTGAAAGATATTAATAAACAGCTCACGATCAAATGGTTCATCACCAAGAGCCAAAACGTATTCATCCATTAACTGGCAAAAAACGTTCCAAACCTGTTCAGGCCGGGTAGGATCAACCGCATTGCCATGCAGCGTTGCATCCGTTGCCTGGTGGTTTTCGCTCAAAATCTGCTGAGCCCCTTGCTGCCATTGCCGCAATGTTTCGGCAACTTCCGCCTTTTCAAGAATTTGATACAGAACAACCGCAAAGTCCCGGCCGGTTTTGACGCTCTTTAAGGCTTGCTGATAACTTTCAAATAACTCTAAAACCTGCTTTCGCAACAAATTAGCATTCCGGTTGATCGTCAGTTGCCGTTCGCGTTCAAGCAATTCTTCTGACGTTTCCTTTTCGTTCAATGGCAATTCCTGCACAATCCATTCTTTTTGCCAGGCAGCCCTCGTTTGAATTCCATGTGCCAACAGATAGTTTTCAACCACATCAAGCGTATTTCGGTACGTTGCCGCTCTTCGAAGTTCAATTTCTTCGGTATCGGTTGGAATCATCGGCTTACTATTCGGATGATCTTGCAGCCATTGTTGCTCCCGTTTCCGCATTAATTCTAAGGTCCGCCCCTTAATAATTTGCTTCGGAATAAACAGTTCCGTCTTCAAGAACCGCATGATCGACTGGTAATTAAACCCATGTTGTTGAACATCAAATAATGCAAGGATGAATTCAACTAACGGATGCGAGGCCATCGTCTGGGTCAGATCCGTAAATAGTGGAATTTGAAACTGTTCAAAGACCGGTTCAATCAGGTTCTGATATTTCGATGTGTCAGGAGTTAAAACCAAAAAGTCACGGTATTCATAGGGGTGATCCGTTTGCTGGCTTTCAGCGACCATTCGCCGAATTTTACCAGCGACCCATTTGACTTCACTAATCCGGTCAACTGTCTGGGTAATTGAAATTTGCTGTTTTTCATCTTTAGAAAGTTCAACGTTTGGTTGAGCACCGATCCGATGACTGGCGATCCAATCGTCTTCAAGCTTTTGCAAACTTGAGTTTACCCGGGGAGTTAATGCCCACCGGATTTTGATATTTTGAACTGGAACTAAGTGGCGTAATTGCTGGTAAAGCTTAGCCGGACGGTAAAAAAGTTCATTCGGTCGCGGTAATTTTTTAGATGCCAAATCATCAAGTGGCAAGCTGATCATCACATCATGTGCATTCTGCATTAGGTGCTTTAAAATTTTAATTTCACGAGCATTGAACTGATCAAAACCGCTAATTAAAAAATATTGATGACTTAAATCAAGCCGCTGTAATTCTTCAAATAGAAGGTCCATCAACTTGGCTGGATCAAGGAATTGATCAAGCAACAACTGGCCATTGACCTTCGCGTTTAAAAATTCTTGATAGATGACTGCAAGATCACCTAATTTGTCCGCCAAATTCGACTGGTGCTGGTCGATAGCAGCCTTTTGCATTTTAAGTAAATCTTCCGGTTCAAACCCACTTAATCGAAATTCAACCAGTTGGTCAGCTAATTTGGCGGCAAACCCTGCCTGACTTTGCTCACTGCTGAAAATCGTTAAATCTTGCTTTTGAATTTTATTCAGCAAATGCGTAACCAGCATTGCCAGCCCCGTTTGACTCAAATTTTGCCGGTCTAACACCGATGAATTGCGCAAAAAGAACCATGCAAATCGGGTAAATGACAAAACCTGCACGTTTGCACTTGCGAAAAATTGCGTCTGCTTTTCCTTTCGTAAATAGTCAAGGACGTTAACTTCTGATTCGAATTTGATATGTTCTGGAACTAAATAAAAGAACTGGGCATCCGGATCTTCCTGCATCCAAGTTGAAAGTTGATGGTGCATTACTGCTTCGTGATCCATTGATGCCTTACCCAAGACAAATTGAACTCCCATAAAATAAATCCTCTCTATGTAAATCTTATTTAGATTATATCATTTCACCAAGCATAACACTTTTTAAAAACTTCCATATTAATTACTTTAAATCTAGACAAATAATGCGAATAAACATTATAATATAAGTAAATAAAGCGCTTTTATACAAGGAGGATTTTCATGGAGTCAAATGTTAAAATTTACGTCGTATCAGATTCAATTGGGGCAACGGCACTCAGCCTTGCGCAGGCGGTCACCGTTCAATTCCCCAAAACCAAATTTGAAATCAAGCGGTTTCCGTTCATTACAACTCTCTCGATCTTACAGGGAATCTTGAATTCCGCTAAACGTGATCATGCATTCATCATTCATACGTTCATTACGAAAGATTTAACCGAACGTACAAATGAATTTTGCAAGGCAAATAACTTAAATCACTATGATGCGGTGGGCGATTTACTAACCGAACTTGAAAAGCAAACGAATGAAAAACCGCTTCGTAAGCCGGGAATCAATCACGAAACGGATAAAGATTACTTCAAGAAAATCGAAGCAATCGAATTTGCCGTAAATTATGATGACGGCAAGGATCCATCTGGCTTTACTAAAGCCGACATTGTCCTTCTAGGAGTTTCGCGGACTTCTAAGACTCCGCTTTCACTTTACCTTGCAAACCTCGGTTATAAGGTTGCCAACTTACCATTAGTTCCACACACTAAAATTCCAGACGAACTTTTCAAGGTCGATAAGAATAAGATTTTTGGTTTAACAAATGACCCTGAGATTTTAAATGATATTCGCAAACAGCGGATGATTGCTTATGGGCTTGATCCAAATACCCAATACTCAGACCTTGGAAACATCGAAAGCGAACTGAGTGCTGCCAACGAACTTTATCGTAAGTTAGGATGTCTTGTAATCAACGTTGCTCATAAATCAATTGAAGAAACTGCAACGTTGATCATTGAAAGTTTGCCGGAACAAAAATAACAGAAAACAGGTTGAAACCGATGTTTCAACCTGTTTTTGTTAAATCACATTTTTAAATAAATACTCCACTGAAAATCCAAAAAGAAATTCAAGGATAATCACGACCGTTGTTACCCGTTGTAATTTGATCCAGTATTCCGGATTCGTTTTTATTTTAACTAACCCGTAAATTGCATAGATCACAAGCAACCCTGTAACGATTCCAAATAATTTAATATTTAGAACGCATAAAATAATTTGAATTACAACCGCAACGATCATTCCCATTTGGGCATTTCGAATTTGATTATTTTGCATCGCTTTCATCATCCGTCTTTAAAACTGCCATAAAGGCTTGTTGCGGCACTTCAACCTTTCCTAAGGCCTTCATCCGCTTCTTTCCACGTTTCTGCTTATCAAGCAATTTTGCCCGCCGGTCGGGATCCCCGGTATGAATCCGGGCAGTAACATCTTTCCGGTAAGCCTTAATATTGGTCCGGGCAATGATTTTGGCACCAATTGCAGCTTGAATCGGAATTTCGAAGTTTTGCCGCGGAATAATTTTCTTCAATTTTTCAACAATTGACCGTGCCCGTTTTTCAGCAAATTCATTATGTGAAATGAAGCTTAACGCATCGACCTTATCTCCATTCAACAAGATATCGATTTTTGCCAATTCACTTGGCTGGGTTCCGTCTAATTCGTAATCAAGCGAAGCGTATCCACGCGTGCTTGACTTCAACTTGTCAAAGAAATCAAAAATGATTTCGGCAAGCGGCATTTGATAAATAACATTTACCCGGTTGTCATCAAGGTATTCCATGGTGACGAATTGTCCCCGTTTACGTTGGCAAAGTTCCATTACCGCCCCGACATAGTCATTTGGAACCATAATTTCAGCTCGGACATATGGTTCGTTGATCTGCTTGATCATCGTTGTTTCAGGCATTTCAGCTGGGTTTGTAACGGCAACGTGACTGCCATCAGTCAACTCAACATCATACGTTACGGATGGCGCCGTTGTGATCAGTTCCAAATTAAATTCGCGCTCAAGCCGTTCTTGAATAACGTCCATGTGAAGTAACCCTAAGAAACCGCAACGAAAACCGAATCCAAGGGCTTGCGATGTTTCGGGTTCAAATTCAAGGGCCGCATCGTTTAGTTTTAACTTTTCAAGTGCTTCGCGCAAATCATTATATTTAGCATTATCGGTTGGATAAAGCCCAGAATAAACCATCGGACTCATTTCACGGTAACCAGCAAGCGGTTCATCCGTTGGGTCATCGGCATTGGTGACCGTATCACCAACCCGGGTATCCTGAATATCCTTGATCGAAGCGGTAATGTAACCAACATCCCCGGCAATCAGCATGTCCCGTTTCAACGGTTTCGGAGAGTTTACCCCAACTTCAGTAACTTCATACTTTGCCCCGCTATTCATCAGTAAAATCTTATCTCCCGGCTTAACGGTTCCTTCCTTGACACGGACACTTAAAACAACGCCGCGATAATCATCGTAAACCGAGTCAAAAATCAACGCCTTCAATGGCTTTTCAAGGTCGCCATCTGGTGCCGGAAACTTATTAACGATATCTTCAAGAACCTGATCAACGCCAAGCCCTGTTTTTGCAGAAATCAAATCAGCGTCCGAAGCATCTAACCCAATATCATTTTCAATTTCTTCCTTAACCTTGTCAGGCTGAGCTGATGGCAAATCGATCTTATTAATGACCGGTAAAATTTCCAGGTCGTCATCAAGTGCCAGGTAAACGTTTGCTAATGTTTGAGCTTCAACCCCTTGCGTCGCATCAACAACTAACACAGCTCCTTCACAAGCGGCAAGTGACCGTGAAACTTCATAAGAAAAGTCAACGTGCCCCGGGGTGTCGATCAGGTGAAAAATATACGTTTCCCCGTCTTTAGCCTTGTAATGCAATTCAACCGCATTCAACTTAATCGTAATTCCCCGTTCGCGTTCAAGATCCATTGTATCAAGCAACTGATCCTGCATTTCACGTTTTGAAACCGTATCGGTCATTTCAAGGATTCGATCGGCAAGCGTTGATTTCCCATGGTCAATATGCGCAACAATTGAAAAATTGCGAATATGCCGCTGACGCTCTTTCATTTCTTCCAAATCCATTCGTGCGTCCCCACTTTCGTCCAATAATGTCTAACTTTTATTATATCAAGATATAGGACGATACAAAAGTGAATTTGTGACAAAAAAGGAGGTTGTGACACAAGTCGCAACCTCTTTGCTATATCCGCATAATCGGGCTCCAAAACAAACGAGCTGAATGGTGACGCGAAGCTAATTCGAAAACCTCCGAATCTATGCTGACGCGATTCGTTCGTTTTTCTGCTTCCATCACGCTCGTTTTTACTGTTTTGTCGCACCTTCTTTTTACTACCAAATCTATTTTTCGTTAACATCCTTCCAACGCCATTCCGTAACTTCCGGCATATCCTTGCCGTTGTCGCGAATGTATTGGTTATGCTTATTGATCATGTCATCCATCTTTTGAACAAATGATGCTGCCTTTTCTTTGTATCCGGGAACATGCATGATCGCATCTTTAGCTAAATGGAACCGATCAAGGTGATTCAAGACCCGCATATCAAATGGCGTGGTGATGTCGCCTTCTTCGCGGTAGCCGTGAGCGTGTAAATTATGGTTATGCCGGTTGAAGAACATACTTTGCAATAAATCTTCAAAGCCGTGGAATGCAAAAATCACCGGTTTGTCTTTCGTGAAGAACCCGTCGAATTCTTCATCAGATAATCCTCGCGGATCGATTTCCAGTGAACGTAACCGCAAAATATCGACCACATTGATCGTCCGAATCTTTAATTCAGGAAATGCTTCATGCAAAATACTTACAGCCGCCATGGCTTCCGTTGTCGGTTCGGTCCCGGCACTGGCGATTACTACATCCGGTTCGGCATCTTGATCCGTTGATGCCCAGTCAACGTACTTCAACCCATTCGTGACTAATTCACGGGCTTCATCGGCCGTGAACCATTGGAACCGTGGATGCTTTGAAGTTACCATCAAATTGATGACATTCCGTTCCGTAAATGCTTTGTCGCCAACGGCAAGTAACGTGTTCGTATCACATGGGGTGTATTCACGAACGTACTTGCCTTTCTTTTCGGCCATATGCGTCAACATTCCGGGATCTTGGTGGGTATATCCATTATGATCTTGCTGAAATGAATTTGACGCATTCACAATGTTCAATGACGGATAATCATGATGCCAGTCAAGTTCGTCGGCTTTCCGGATCCACTTAAAGTGTTGGGTCAACATCGAATCAATGACCCGGGTAAATGCTTCGTACGATGCAAACATTCCGTGCCGGCCAGTTAAAACATATCCTTCAAGCCAACCTTCACATTGGTGTTCTGAAAGTTGAGAATCGATATTGCGGCCTGCATGCGCCATATTTTCATCATTTGGTTCGTGAATTTCTTCCATCCATTGCCGCTTGCCATCATCAAGCATTTGGAACAATTTGTTTGATTTTGTTTCATCTGGTCCAAATGCCCGGAAGTTAGTTGGATTCAGCTTTTCAACTTCGGCTAAATACTTGCCCCAGGTAACCATGTCTTCAGCCTTAAATTGGCCGCGCCCTTGTTTTTCAACGTCTAGGGCAAAATCACGGTAATCCGGCAGATTCAAAGTCTTCGGGTGAATGCCGCCATTTGTGATTGGGTTCGTTGACATCCGGTGTTGTTCGTCAGGGATGTTTTGCCGCACGATTTCGGTTGGATAACCATCTTCGTCAAATAATTCTTCTGGTTTGTATGATTCCATCCAGTTAATCAGTAAATCTTTATGTTCCATTTGATCTTGACTAACTGGAATTGGAACTTGGTGAGCCCGGAATGAATTTTCAATCGGATTACCGTCAAGATCCTTCTTCGGACCTGTCCAGCCCTTTGGCGCCCGTAAAATGATCATTGGCCATACTGGTAATGAATCATCATGATTTTCACGCGCATTCTTTTGAATGGCTTTAATCTTTTCAATACAGTCATCCATGGCAGCGACCATGATCTTGTGGGCCTCCATTGGTTCCTTACCATGCACATTGACAATATGCGGTTCCCAGCCCATACCTTCAAAGTATTTCGTTAGATCTTCATCACTCATCCGCGATAAGACCGTTGGGTTTGAAATCTTGAACCCATTAATTTGAAGAATCGGTAATACCGCACCATCATGGATCGGATTAATAAATTTATCCGAGAACCATGAAGCTGCCAACGGACCAGTTTCAGCTTCACCATCGCCAATTTCAACGGCCGCAATGACATCTGGATTATCCAAAATTGCCCCGGTTCCGTGCGAAATTGAATATCCTAATTCGCCGCCTTCATGAATTGACCCGGGAGTTTCCGGAGCGGCATGGGAAGCCACCCCGCCTGGAAATGAAAATTGCTTGAACAGCCGCTGCATTCCTTGTTCATCCTGAGTGATCCGCGGATAAATTTCTGAGTAACTGCCATCCAAATATGAATTTGAAACCATTACTTGGCCACCGTGACCGGAGCCTTCAATATAAAACATGTTCAAATCATATTTTTGGATCACACGGTTCAAGTGCGCATAAATAAAGTTTTGTGGCGCAATCGTTCCCCAGTGGCCAATTGGTTTCGGTTTAACATCCGTTGCCTTTAATTCCCGCCGTAACAATGGATTACCCATTAAGAATAATTGGCCGACTGAAAGATAAGTAGCGGCTCTCCAATAAGCATCAACACTTTTTAAGTATTCGGTTGTATCATATTTTGTATTTGTCATGTTGCTGTTTCCCTTCAATTAAGATTTCTAAACTGCTTTTAATTTTTGAATTTGAATTGCAGGTGTTTCATGATTATAAACAAACGATCCTGCAACGGCAATCGTCGCTCCTGCTTGTTTACATTGTTCGATTGTCTGATCATTGATCCCGCCATCGACTTCAATTTCAAAGGCGAATCCTCGTTGAGCTTTAATTTCTGCAAGTTGTTTGATTTTATGCGTCATTGACGGTAAAAAATGCTGGCCGCCAAATCCTGGGTCAACGGTCATCACTAAAACCTGATCAACTTCCGAAAGAAGGTCAGTGATCATCGCAACCGATGTTCCCGGGCAAATCACCAATTCGGCCTTTTTCCCCGTTTCATGAATCATCTTCAACGCCCGATGAATGTGCGGCGTAGCTTCGTAATGAACGCCGATAATATCCGCTCCGGCAGCGGCAAATTCACTGATCCATTTCTCAGGATGTTCAACCATTAAGTGAACATCAAACGTCAAATCTGACTGTCCGCGTAACTGCCGGACAACATTTGCCCCAAATGAAAGGTTCGGAACAAAATTGCCATCCATCACATCGATATGCAGATAGTCCGCTCCCGCCTGCTCAACGCGCTTCACATCTCTTCCTAAGTTGGAAATATCTGCACTTAAAATTGAAGGTGCAATTTTCATTTTATTTCACCCCTGTCAAATCATCTTAAACAATTACCGTAATTGCTGCGGCTCCGATAATAATTACCAAACCTAAGATCGTAACCAGCATTTCCTTATGCGTTTTCTTTTGACCTAAGAACCAGATCCCCGTCAACGTTGCTAGGACAACTGATGTTTGTGACAAGATAAAGCCAGTTGCCAAGCCATTCATATTTGGTTGAGCGGAAATCAAGTAAGTCAAAGCTGCAAATGCAAAGAAGAAACCAGAAATGATTTGTTTGTAAGTTACCTTTTCTGTAAACGGTGATTGTTCTTTGTTTTTAATCGTCGCAATTACACCATAAACAATTCCAACAATTACCATTCCGATTGCTTGCGGCAAGAAGGCATGCATCCCGTTAATATGGGCTGCTTGTGGAGCCGCTGAATATGCCCAGTATCCAATTTCGCCAAAAAGCAAAACAAGGACTGCTTTTTTCAATGCTCCTTGACCTTCTGTTGTTTTCTTTTCTGACCAAACCGTCATCCACGCGCCGAGAATGATTAACGCTAAGGCAATAAACCCAACCAACTTATCCATTCCAGTCGGCCAATCACCCAGCGCAACGACGCCCCATAATGAGGCTCCTAACAATTGGAAAGCGGTTGTCACCGGCATTGCCCGTGACGATCCAATTAATGTAAATGAATAAAACGTCACAATCTGCGCACATGCCCAACCGACTCCTGAAAGAATTGCTAATAACAGGTCCATTCCATGCGGAAATCCTAAATGTTCGATCTGGTTGTAAACAATCGCAAAAATCAATGTCCCCAGAGTTGATCCTAAAATTTGGTTAACGGGTTTCCCGCCAAATTTCGATGCAATCGTTGGATAAATTCCCCAACCGATCAACGGTCCGAGTCCAATTAAAATCGCAACCATATTCATATAAACTACCCCTTCTTTTTAAAAGACAACGCCGCTTTCAAGCATAATATTTGAGTACGGTGTCATTTCACCGGTCCGAATAAACGCTTTACAATTACTTAAATCCTTCTTCATTTCATCGTGCGGAATGAAAACGATTGGTGTATCTGGCAGCCGTTTCTTAATGTTTTCCAGCATTGTCGGGTTTTGTGTCTTGATTTCTTCTGCAAGAAAGATCCGCTGAACTTCAAGTTCTTCTAAAACGTTATTTAAAACATCCATAAAGCTTGGAATTCCTTTTGTAACTGCCAAATCGATTTTTTCAGTGCCCGCTGGAACCGGCATTCCTGCATCGCCGATTGCTAATTTATCAAAGTGTCCCATTTGGGCAATTACCCGTGACATATCTGAATTAATGACCTTTGTTTTTTTCATGATTGATTCCTCCCCAAAATGATTTAGGCTTCCATTTCCTTCAAGTATGGAATTGAAGGTTGCGCACCAAAACGTTGAACCGTAATTGATGATGCTTTATTACTGAACTTGATCGCATCTTCTAAATTACTGAAATCTTTATTCAAAACGCTGCTTAATGCTCCAATAAAGGTATCGCCGGCAGCCGTCGTATCAACCGCGTTGACCTTTAACGCTGGAATAATCGCGATCTTTCCGGCATAACTATAAAAAGTTCCTTGACTTCCAAGCGTAATCAAAACGGCCTTGATTCCTAAAGCATGGAATTTTTCAGCCGCGTTGATCATTGAAGCTTGATCCGTAATTTTAATTCCGGTAATCACTTCGGTTTCCGTTTCATTTGGAACGATCATATCGGTTACTTTAAGTAATTCTTCTGGAATTTGATCAATTGCCGGTGCGGGATTTAAAATCGTTACAACGCCGTTTTGACGCGCGATTTTAAATGCTTCCGTTGTACAATCGATTGGAGTTTCGAATTGAGCAACTACAAAGTCGCTTTGAGTGATCAAGCCGCGATTCTGATCAACGTGTTCCGGTTTAAATGCCATATTGGCGCCGCCATGAACATAGATTAAGTTTTCACTCTCATCGTCAACGATCACAAATGCTTGACCTGTTTTATGATTGGATAACGTTGCGATCCCCTGGCAGTTGATTCCATCTTCATGTAAAAGTTCCAGCATTGTTTGACTTACTTCCCGGTCTTCTCCCACAGCACCAATGAAGGAAGTGTCAGCCCCCAAGCGTTGCGCAGCAATCGCCTGGTTGGCACCTTTTCCGCCACCGGCTGTAAAAATTTCTTTCGTATGCAAGGTTTCCCCTGGCTTTGCCATCCTTGCAACCCGAATTGTCCGGTCAAGATTGATGCTTCCAATAACGGTTACTTTATTCATAAAATATCACTCCAATTTAATTGACTCAGAGTGCAGCGCTTTACCCTGTAGTTATAATATACCTGATTCTGTAACCGATTTCAATAACCAATTTAATTTTTGGTAGGTACCAATTAAAGTACAAATAAACATTGAGATTATCAGCTTTTTGGTAAAATTTTTTTGATTTAAATGGTTCCTAATTGGTAAACTAACTTGAAAATGCTATCATGAAAGTTGAGGGGCGATCCTTAAAAAATTTGGTATATGGAGAGGAGTATTTGTTATGGAATTTGACGAACTCACACCCCAAGAACAAGAAATTTTTATGGAGGTTGCCAAAAGCAAAATTGAAGATGAAGTCTTCATGGCTGATGGAAAGAATTATTTTTCATTAGTAACGAAAGGATTAGTTAAAGAAATTCCGAATGCAAACTTTCTTGCTGCATCCGTTATTTTGACTAAGGAAGGCAAAAAACTCCGCGATAAAGTTTTAAAAAAGGAAAATGACTAACCGTTAAAGGTATTTGAAAGCTGCGATTTTGATCGCAGCTTTTTCTTATTGAAAAAATCCTTATCCTCTTCACAAAACTTCACGTTTCTTGTTGCTTAAAGGATAAGGACCTTATTAATTAACCACTATCTGTATCATAGTAAGATTTTAAAAGTTATTCAAAAATTTTGCTTAGTAACTCCACGTAACCTTGGTTTGATCTTCAACCGTTGCGTGAACCGGGCATGCCGTTACACATTCTTGGAAAAACCGTTCTTCCTCTGTTCGCGGCAAATCAGATTCCATTTCAAACTTAATTTGAATGTCTGAAATGCGGTCTTTGATTCGCGGATCAACAATCCCATGGGTCTCAACATTTCCTGTAACCGTTACTATCAACTTATTAATCTTGATTCCTCTTCTTTTGGCTAACGAACGAGCTGTAATATTTAGGCATGAGCCAAGAGCGCCAAAAAAATAATCAGTTGGACGCGGATATTTGCCGCTTCCACCTACCCGTACTGGTTCATCACACTTAAAGACCAGTTCACCCGTATCATTAGTAACCTCATAGCCATCATCGCTTTTCGTCGAAACAACCTTCATTGAACGCATCGCAATCCCTCCTTCATTTTTATTTTAGCGCTTTAGATATTAATTATCTTTCATTAAGCTCTATGATAAACTGAAACTAAGAATCATTTAGAAAGGACCAGTTCAATGTCAGAAACTTCTAACACATCCCTTAACCATCAGTTATCGCAATATGTTTTTCGCAGCATTTTAAGTACCGTTGGCGCTTCCATTTATGTACTTGCTGATAGCTTTTTTGTTGCTCAAAAAATGGGCGTTTTAGGCGTTGCCGTAATGAATCTTTCAATGCCGCTGTTTAACGTAATGGATGGGCTTGGTTTTCTTCTCGGAATGGGCGGTGGAACATTGTTTACAATTTATCAAATTCAAGACCGCAAACGTTCAACGAAAACATACACGCAAACGGTGATCATGGGATTGATTATCGGACTTGTCTTTACTTTACTCGGAATTTTATGGGCCTTGCAAATTTCACATTTACTCGGAGCCGATCAAACCACTTTTAAAATGACCTTCCAGTACGTTCAAACCGTCCTCCTGTTTGGTCCTGGATTTATCTTTAATAATCTTTTACTCGGATTTATTCGCAATGATCATGGAACCAAAACCGCGATGTTTGCAATGACGATTTCAAGTCTTGCCAACATTTTCCTTGATTGGCTTTTCATTTTACGACTAGACATGGGAATGGTTGGTGCCGGATTAGCAACGAGTTTTTCTCCGATCATCAGTATTTTAATCATCCTGACCCATTTTAGAAAAAAGGAAAATCACTTGAAACTCGTAAGTCATCCCTTCATTTTAAGTGATCTTCGCCAAACCTTTTCAATTGGGTTGCCATCATTTTTAACAGAAATGAGTACTGGATTTGGAATCTTTATTTATAACTGGGTATTTCTTAAAGTCAGTGGTAATAATGCCGTTGCCGCTTACGGCATCGCGGCCAATGTTCTCCTAGTTGCATTAGCTTTATTTACGGGAGTTGCTCAGGGAATCCAACCAATCGTCAGTCAAGAATATGCGCATCGGAATTTCAAAACGATTAAACACGGATTGCACTTTGGATTGATAATTGCTGAACTGCTTGGAATTGTCTGCTTGGCATTTGTATGTTTTAACAGTCACCTAATTATCGATTTCTTCAATGCCGTATCAAATTTCAAGGTCATCAGTCTTGCGAACTCCGGGATGAAATTGCTACTAATCAGTTTGCTATTTTCAAGTTTAAACGTTGTCTTTAACATTTTCTTTTCAGCCATCAATAATTCGCACATCTCGATTGCAATGGTCATTCTTCGGGGATACATTTTCCCATTAGTTATCGTTGCCTTGTCAGCAAAACTTGCTGGAATTCAAGGTGTATGGTTAAGCCTGACCGTTATTGAATTGGTTACATTTATTATTGAACTGATCGCATGGACAATCGTTAAAGGCAAAATGAAACATAATGACTTTTCAATTGGATAGACAAAAACAGGCCACAAAAATTTGTGGTCTGTTTTTATCAGATTTTTGATTTCTAGTCATCTAAATATGTTTTGAGGTTTTGTTGATTAATCTCATCTGGAACCATTGAACCGCCCGTTGCCCATGCCAGATGAATAATATTGTCTTGAATTTGATCCAATCCATTATCTTTCATAAATTGCTTGGCATATTTGTTTTCAAATAATTTAACTGGGCCTTCAAACGTTGCGCATGATGATGGCTCGATCATCATATCTTCTGAAGAATGAAGTTCACGTAAATAATCAAACAATGCGCCATCGCGAACCGTAAATTCGCCGTCAAGCATTGGTTTCATGTAGTCGCCAGAGAACGTTGATGGACTTGGACATGCCAATCCATCAGCTTCCGTCTTGCCGTCAAGACCAATATCCATTACCGAAACATCATTATTCAAACCAGTTACCATTCCCAACGGAATACTTGGACAATGGGTTGGTTGAATAAGGAAGACCCGTGCAGCTTCACCAAAGACGGCCTTCATTCCAAATAAGGTACCGCCTGATGAGCCACCCACACCAGCTGGACTGTATACAAAGACTGGATGATCCTTATCAACTTTGATTCCTTGCTTTTCAAATTGCTTCTTTACCCGTAAAGCAGATGTTGCATATCCTAAGAATAAAATGCGTGACTTCACATCATCAACGAAGTAACTCTTTGGATCAGCGTCGGATTCAGCCCGGCCTTTCTTCAAGGCGATGTTAAAGTCCGTATCATATTCAATGACCTTTGCACCTTTTTCACGCAACAAGTCTTTCTTCCATTGCTTAGCATCATAGCTCATGTGAACGATCGCATCGAATCCAAGTGCAGCAGCCGTTACCCCGATTGAAATTCCAAGGTTTCCGGTTGAACCAACTTGGACTTTATATTGGCTGAAAAGCTTCTTGGCTTCCGGAGTAACTAATTTGGTATAGTCGTCTTCCTTCGACTTCAATAAACCTTCTTGCAATGCAATGTCTTCGGCATGCTTCAAAACTTCATAAATGCCACCCCGGGCTTTAATCGAACCAACAACCGGTAAATCAGAGTCCATTTTCATGTATAACTGGCCATGAAACTCATGTTTTTTTTCAATTTCAGCTTGCATTTTATCCAACTTTTCAAGCTTAGATTCAATAATTCCGTCGGTCGCTGCCGTTTCCGGGAAAAGTTTGGCAATCATTGGAGCATAACGTTCCAAATCTGCTTCAGCGGCTTCAATATCTGCTAAGCCAAGCTCTTCATGATTCCAAATCTCATCTTCCGCAACTTTGTACGGGTTTACCCAAAAAGTTGGTTTTTGATTTTTAATATCTTCCAATGCAGGTTGTTCAGCAATATACTTGTCAATATTGATCTTCATTTTTGGACCTCCAATTACCTGGTTTATGTTTGTATTCACACTACGGTTATCATACCATACTCTCACTGGCGAACCCAACGAATTTCAAGATTTTCACCCTCGATTTCAATTAAATATGATACGATAAAACTATGATTATTTAACGAGGAGTTTGAAAACGATGCATCACATTTTAGCGACCATTTTGGCATTTCTGATTTTAGTTGAAATTCTCTATTTTCTTTACTTCTGGATGGGAAAATTCTTCAACTTCGGAAAAACATACTTTTACATTACTTTTTACCGGAAATTTTATCCAAAGAAAATTCTGATTTGGTCTGTTATTCTTGACTTAATTCTTTTCTGCGGTGTTTTGTTCATCTAAAAAAATCGGCTCTCTTTCTGAGAAGCCGATTTTTCTTAATCTTCTAGTTTTCCTTTATTCTCCAAAACCTTATCCTGCATTTCAGGGTCAAACTGATTATCCTTAAGCATCCGAATTTCATATCCATACGGGGCATACTTGTGATTTTTATCTGGCCCGATAAATGGAGTTTCAAGAATCTTTGGAATTTCCTTTAAATCTTCAAAATGGGCGATTTTACTCAATGCATCAAATCCAATCTCGCCAAATCCAATGTTAGCGTGGCGATCTTTGTGACTACCCTGCGGATTCTTTGAATCATTTAAATGAATAACTTTCAACCGGTCAAGGCCGATCACATGGTCAAATTCATTTAAGACCCCTTCAAAATCGTCTTTGATTGCATAACCCGCATCACTTGCATGGCAGGTATCCAATGTAACTGACAACTTTTCATTCAGTTGAACCTGATCGATCATTGACGCGATTTCTTCAAATGACCGGCCAACTTCAGTTCCCTTACCGGCCATTGTTTCGATCGCAATTTGAACATGCTGGTCAGGAGTCAGCACTTCATTTAATCCTTTAGCAATATTCGCAATTGCAGCTTCCGCACCGGCGCCGACGTGAGCGCCAGGATGCAACGTCATTTGATCTGCTCCGAGAGCATCAGCCCGTTCAATTTCTTTCCGCAAAAAATCAACGGCAAATGCAAATTTGTCAGGTTTCTTAGTGTTTCCCAAATTAATGATGTATGGCGCATGTACGACGATGTGGGACATTCCATGGTCTTTGATATATGCTTGGCCTGCAGGAATATTCATTTCATCAATTGGTTTGCGGCGCGTATTTTGAGGCGCTCCCGTATAGATCATAAACGTGTTTTCGCCATAACCGAAAGCTTCCTCAGCTGATCCCAGCAACATCTTTTTTCCGCTCATACTTACATGTGATCCAATCAGCATTTTACTTTCCTCTTTTCTCGTTTAAATCCGTTTTAATTTGCGTGGTGCTAATTTCAGGAGTCCGTGGAAGGTAAACCACGTCAACTCCTTCATCTTTCAGATAATCAAACTTGCCTTTCCAATCATCACCCATCACGAAGGTGTCGATCTTATATTTCTTCATGTCGGTCTTCTTTTGTTCCCAGCTTTCTTCTGGAATTACCAAATCGACATAGCGAATCGCTTCGAGCAGCTGCTTACGTTTCGCATAATCAAAATATGCTTTTTTATGTTTTGATTTCCAATTAAATTCATCCGTTGAAAGGCCAACGATTAAATAATCACCATATTCTTTAGCCCGTCGCAGTAAATTAACATGACCATAGTGGAGCAAGTCAAATGTTCCGTATGTAATTACCCGTTTCATTTTGTCTTCACTCCATTCTGATCAATGATTTCTTCGGCTTGATGAATCGCATTCTTGATCATCATTCCATTTCGCAATTTTGCAGCTAGTTTTTGCGCATTGGCTTGCAATTCAAAATATTCATCTGCACTAATATTTTGCAGGGTTTCGTCAAGATTTTCAAGGCTTTCAACCGCAATTCCGACATGCTCATCGAGAACAAACTTACTGATTGCCGCCTGGCTCCAAACAATGACTGGCATTCCAGAGCTCAGGTACAAAGATGTCTTATGCGGCGCATTATAGTGCTGGTAATCCGCATAAATTCCGCCATTTCCGTCAAGCGATGTACCATCCCAAACCAATCCGAAATCACCCTTTAAGTATTTCGGCAATTCTTCCGCTTGGTAAAGGCCCTCATACGAGATATTTGACGGATATTGCGGGGCCGGATCCATTCCAAAAAGATATGCATGACTGTGTTGTAACTTTAACTTGGTAAGGAAAGAAGACTTTTCAAGGTTGCCGGCAAAACAAATCGACCGGTGATATTCATGATTTTCAACCAGTTTTTGCGGATTGTAATAGTCGAAAGCCCCGAGGATTACCATGGGCGTTGTCACTCCGTTTTGGCGCATCTTGTCCTTCATTGCCTGACTATGAACAATGAGGCAATCAGCTGCATTAAAAATTGCCACCTCATCCTTAAAGAATTTTTGGTCGCCCTTATATTTCCGAATGGCTTCGTAATCGTGAATTACAAAAATTAATTTAGCATTCGTTTGTCGCCGAACCTCTTTAATGATCGCTTTTGTCAGAAAAACCGTATACATCGGATACTGAAAAATAATCTTATCCGCATCCTTATTTTTAAATAAATGCGGCAGTTTAAAGATCCGATACCCCAATTTCTGAATTCGCTTGATCGGCAGATCCAAGTCTAAAATTTGATAACCAACTTCACCAAGAAACTGGTTAATATCCGCCTTGGCTTTTGGGCCGGCATGCTTATAGCCCTTATAAATATCAGAGGTCAACACATAGTTTGTCATAAAAATCTTCTTTCTTACTTAACTTTTTTCTTCACCCGTTGGAAAAAGCGCAATCCAAAAATTTTCTTAAAAATCGGCGCTTTGATCATCCGGTAATATATTCGCCGGGTCAATCCAGGGTTCAATGGTCCTAACTTATTTTCAATTGTTTGTTGAATTTGAAGTTTATCCTTATCCGTTAACGGTTGGAGATTAAATTCAAGGTCTTCAAACTGATGCGTTCGGTCAATAAACCTTGAATAGTAATCTGCGGCCATTGTTTTTAATGCTGCTTGGGACTGTTCAAACTCATCGGTCGTGACCGCATGCTGACTGATTGCGATCATTTTGTCAGCATCCTCAGCCAGACTATGCTTTTCGATCCAATGAACCATCGGCACATCCTTGAAGTTTTCATAAATTGCATCATCATCACCCAAATAGGCCAACACTTGATGACCTTGCGCAACCGTTTCCGCAATTGAATATCCAAGGGTTTCAAACTTCGACGTTGAAAGGTATGTATAATGCCGTGGAAGCGGCCGATTGATTGAAACCATTGAACGTAAATGATTCCCGTCAATGTAGCTGCGATAATCAAATTCATCCGCGCCTGTCCCTTGAATGTACAGATGAAAATTCGTCTTTCCATGCTGTTTCAAATCGTTGATCAGCCGTAAACTGTACATAATGTCTTTTTGCTTCTCAAAGAACCGGCTTTGAACTACAAAGTTTGGACTTAATTGATCATCGATCTTACCCCATTTTAAGTGGTCAAGGCCGACCGTTTGCACATAAATGCGTTTAAAATTGTATCGCTCTTCAAACGCTTCCTTGATCGATGGCGTTGCAACCCGGACACATGATAAATCATTTAATCCTGGAAGGTCGTCATCAAGAAGTGCTAACGGCGTGTGAACCTCGCCGACGATCAATGCTTGCGGATTGGCATTCCGAAAAATCGTACTTAACGGGAAAAGATCTTCCCGCGTGATCCAAATGACGTCGTAGGGCCCTGCCGATTGACCTTCCTGTTCAAACAGGCCTTTGATCAATGCAAACTGCGTCTTCGCTAATCCGTGATGCCGTCTTTTTAATTGATGAGTATCCGTTGCATTAAACGGTAAATAATTAAAGTAAACCGTTGATGCGTAATGCTGGTTTAACGTTGTTAATAAATTCAAATTACTTTGCGTCGTGCCGCCGACCGCAAAAATATTATATCCAATAACTGCTGCCCGCATCTTTAATAATCATCCTCCAATTGAGGTTTGCCATAAAGTTTTCGTAATAACTTTGTTGAAGTTGAGATCGTGTACCCCTTTTCAATCAGTTCGTTCATTGTGTTGTAGCTTTGTTCAAACCGGTTATTTGTCTCTAAGCTCAATGAGTGAAATTCATCTGCCCAACTTTGCGGATTATCGATTGAAAGCGCCGTTACTGCCCCCAACGTTTGCACTTCTGCCGGTTGCCGTTGCGAAACAACCGCTTTCGCTCCATTGGCAAGGCTGTGTAATAACGCTAATGATAATCCGCCCGATTCAGCCGGATAAGCAAAAACATCGAAAATATTTTGAACTTCTTCCGTATTTTCAAGGTAGCCGGTAAAGATCACGCGACCTTCTAAATGTAATTGATAGACCTTCTGCCGTACTTCTTCCAGTTTTGGTCCATCGCCAATCAAAACTAACTTCGCGTTCGGATTGATCTTTTGAAATAGATTGAAACTGTCAATCAAAAATGATTGATTTTTAACATCAATAAACCGCCCGATGTTTCCAATTACAAAATCATTTTCATTAATATCATACCGTTTGCGATAATAAATGTTCTGTTCTTCATGATACCGTTGTTTCCGCACCGCAATCCCATCCGGAAGCAACTTAAAGCGCGGACTACGTTGAATACGTGACGAGAAGAAAAAGTCCGCTGCGCCTTGCGTAACTGCCAGAAAGTCGGTCCCGTAAACTTCAGCCATTCGGCGACCAACCTTTTGCAACTGCCGGCTGGTCAGGTTCATCGTTCCTTCAAGGTTCGAGTATGCGTGGACGATTACCCGGTCAAATCCCAACCGGCGCGCATAAACGATTGAGACCGGATCACACAGCATATTCAAATAAAGGTGAATTACATCACTGTTTAACAAGCATTCGCGGTAAACCTGATGAAGCTGGTGATTAAATGCCCGCCGTTTCCGCAAAAAATGCTTATCTTTGATATCAGTAAAGTAAAATGGAACTTCATAGTAGTTTCCAAAATGTTTCAATTCCCGTGCTGGGCGATAGTTTGCGATATTAATAATATTAAATTCATACCCGTCAGCTAATAATGCCCGGTAATTCGTTTTGAAAAAACACGTTAATCCAATATCTTCACTAAAAAATCCCAGAACTGTAATTCGCTTCCGCATTTTGGAGATCTCCTTCTTTAAAATTATTTTTGAATGTATTTCAGTTCAGTTTGTAAAACCCGCTCAGTTGCATGGCCGTCATTGGCCGTATTCCATAATTGGTTAAACTGAGTAAAGTCTGTTGCTTCCAATGGCTGCTGGACTTCATTAATTAAATCTGCCGTGGTCGTCACCATCTTCCCAGGAATCCACGACTTAAAATCAGCTTGAATCCCAACTTGCTGTGCATACTGATCATAGTCATAGCAGTAAAACAGGATCTGCTTTGCGTTTGGTAACAAAGAATAGTCAAAGATGACCGATGAATAATCCGTGATCAACCGGTCAGCGACCAGCAATAAGTCATTAGTACTAAAATCATCGACCCAAATGACCTTATCCGAATCCAACTGCTGTTTGAATTGCTTTTCAGCCGCTTTAACGTGCGGATGGAGTTTAATAATCAGTCGTTGATTCTCGGATAATCGATTGACAAATTGGCCAAAATCTTCAGGAAGGTTCATTACCGGTTTGCCAACTTCATTCTCCCTGTAAGTTGGTGTATACAAAATAATCTCTTTGCTTACGATATCAGGATGTTTTCGTTTAATATTTTGAGAAACTTGCATTTGCCAATTTTTATCAAACAGCTCATCTGTCCGAGGATAACCAATCACATTCATTCGAGTTTGCGGGACATGGTAACTTTGGACAAATACCTGAGCCATCTTCTTTGATCCGACCAAATATTCATCAAATTGATCGTAAACTTTTTGGAAACGGCGCTTATCTGCTGTTGAACGTTGGGCCGTGGTTAACTCTTCCCAACCAAACGTCTTGATTGCACCGTTTGCATGCCAGAGTTGAACAACATGCGTTTGATGATGATCAAATGCACATCCGCTCAAAAAGGCATAGTAGTTATCACATAACAGTAACCGTGCTTGCATCACCAGCTGCAGCTTATGAAAGACAAAGTCAAACCCGTCCGTAAACTCGATAGTTTGAATTCCTTCAGCCGCAAGTTTCGCTGCCGCTGCTTTGCATTGCGGCAAATATAAAACCGTAAAATTTATTCCCAACTGCTTGGCTAAATCGGCAAATGCCTTGATCAAATGTTCATTTCCCGCAAAACTCATCAGGTATACAATGGCTTGCGGATCTTTCACCCGCTTCCATCGTGAAACCAGTTTAACGAGCCAAATGTAAATTACTTTTTTCAAACCAATCCCTCACCCAACTTACGGTTCCGGTTCATAGAAGTGACCAATCGTGTGAACATTTTCGGTAATACTTACAAACGCCTTCGGATCAGATTCCCTGAGGGCTTCATGCAAATCCGGAATTTCATACCGCGAAATAATCGTAAAGAGGATCGTCTTCGCATCATGCCGGTAAGCCCCTTCAGCTCCGTGTACAATGGTAATTCCACGCCGTAAGTGGCTTTGAATACAGTCAACAACGCTGTTCGGCTTGGTAGTTACGATCATGACCTGCATCTTTTGTTGCCGCGTATAAACGGCATCCATTACTTGGGCATTAATAAACAACCCGATTGCTGAGTAGAAGGCGTACGGCCAGCCATAAACTAATCCAGCGGCCAAAACAATAAACGTGTTGAAGATAATATTAACGGTTCCGACTGACTTCCCAGTTAACTTCCGAACCGTCAAGCTGATAATATCCAGCCCACCAGTTGAGATTCCGCTCTTCAATGCATACCCGGTTCCGTACCCATTAAGAATTGCCCCGAAGATCGCACAGATCAACGGATCTTTGGTTAATACGGTCGGATGAAGCAGCTTAATCATTACACTTGAGCACACAACCGCGATAACCGTGAAAACGGTAAAACGGTGGCCAATCTGTTTCCATGCCAACACAATTAACGGCAAGTTCAGCAAAAAAATCCACGTTCCGGTTGTAATCGGAACCGGCGTGTGCTTAAATAATGAATTCAGGAGCTGAGCTAGCCCAGTGATTCCCGATGAATAAATATGGCCGGGATCCCAGAAAAAGTTCATCGCAACTGACACCAACAACCCGTAAATCAACGCTGCTGACGCCCGTGATAAGTAAATGTGTTTCTTCCACATTTTCTGAAGTTCATTCATATTTTTCTTTACCCACTTTTCTCTTATCAATGATATTTCCTATCATTATATACATTCATTCCTAATTTTATCAATGTTTAAAAGCGCCTGTAAAGGAATAAAAAAGAATTGTGATAAAAGTCACAATTCCGTAATTTTTTATTTAAGATTCTTTTGAATAAACTGGATTTCATCATCGAGCACTTGCTCAGCAAGTTTATCTTTCTGACTGATCATGAAGTCATGCTGCCGGGGATGCTGATCATCACCATAGACCTTTGCAACGTGCGGATGGTGATGCGCCATCAAAAAGCCGGCAAACTTCATCGAATCATCCCGTAAAAAATCCTGATTTGCCGTGGCAACATACAACGGCGGCAATGCATCCGTGAAACTTTCTTCAGTTGCCATCATCGTTTTCTTTTCTGTCAGCACTTTCTCTGGAAAGTAAGCTTGGGTTGCCGGCCATAACTTTTGAGTCAGCATAAAGTACGGCGCACAATTCAAAATACCTGCCCGAAAAGTAATTGCCGGCCGCGAATAACCAAATAACTTCCGGTACGTCGGATTTGCCCACGTTGTTAAATACTGTAAAGCCATTTGGCCGCCAGCGCTATCTCCTGATAAGACGGCATTTTCTAAATCAAAATCAAATTCATTTGCATGCGCAACCGTCCAATGAATAAACCGGTCAACATCATCTAATTCACCTGGAAAAACAACGTCGGGCGCAAGGCGATAACTTGCATTCACAACTGCAAAACCACGTTGAGCAAGCCGCATTCCGTAATATTGATACGTTTCCCTTGATCCATAACACCAATTACCTCCATGAATCAAAATAATGACCGGTAATTTTCCGTTTCGTTTTTGCGGACGGTAAACATCGAGTAGGTTCCATTGCGGATCATCGCCATATTGAAGGTCATTGGTGCGTTCAACACCGTCAAAAACCCTTGGAAGATCATTATCCCTCTGATTATCTTCCGCTTGCCATTTTCTTCTGATTTTCATAATTGCTTGAATTTGTTCTTGGGTTGCCATAATATTCCTCCGAAAAGTTTGCGATTTCCTTTTGCGGATATTATAGCATGGATATCAAAAAACAGTTTCACTAGATAATGAAACTGCCAATTTTTATTGAATCAATTCAATTTCTTTATAATCTTGAGAATTCTCAGCTTCGGCATTCCGAATATCAATATCATTTTGCAAATTCAAAAAGTACTTGTCTGAGACACCGAAAAATTTTGTTAACCGGATTGACGTATCAACAGTTATCTTTCGATGATCGTTAAGAATATCTTGAATTCGTGATACCGGAACATGGATTGCCTTTGCAAGCGCATAAGCTGACAAATTAAATGGAATCATAAACTCTTCTCTCAAGATTTCACTGATTTTAGGTGTTGGGATTGGATTCATTTGGTTACTCCTTATAAGCAATTCAATAAAATTAATCCTTTTCATTAAAAAAATCACTTAATTGATAAACTGTTACCGGTTCTACAAATAACTTATACTTTGCAATCAAGTCAATTAAATGATCACTATCAATTAACGTAATTACAGATGTCCCTGTTCTTGATGCTTTCTTCGCTTCTCTTGTAAATGATGAGGTTGTAATAAAAATTCCGTAATCTGCTCGAAACTTGTCCATTGCACCCCTGAATTTATCAATTTCAGGAGAAGAAACTAGATTAGATGGATTCCATTTCTTAGCTTGAATTGCAACGCGGGCAGTGCGAAAATCATCCGTCGTTAAATAGCCATATCCATCAATTCCACCATCACCAACAGAAACAACACCAACCTCTTCATCGACTTCGATATTCATTTTGCGCATTAATGCTCTACAGAAAAATTCAAATTTTGTAGGTGAAAGACTTGTTAAAGCATTCAGTAATTTTGAACGCCAACTATCTTCTAAAGTTTCCTCCGCTTGATTTTCATTTGCATCTTCTAATTGGCGATTCTTTCTTTTATTCCGTTCACTACGTTTTTTCCATTCAGGCAATGAAATTTTATACACTTCATTTGCTAAATTTTGTGAATCTTGTTCGAAATTTCTGCCCTTTTCAGTTAATTCAATTACTCCTCGATTAGGCCGTTTTACAAAATCTGCCATTTCTAAATTTGCTAAAGAAAAATTAAACGAGTAATTAAACGGATTGTATGAATTTCCTTTGCTAGACATTTTAGTTTCAAATAAAATATTTTCAGGGATTTCTTCGGTATTCATTACAACTGCTTTGCGAAGCTCTTTCGTCGTAGCTTGACCACCTAACTTTTTTAATTCATTTAAAATTGGAGGCATCAAAAAAGCTTCTTGTTCCTTACGTTTCATTTCAACAAAATCTTTCATCTTTTTTCTTCTTTCTTAATATATAAATCTTTATTCCAATTTTTGCGCTTTAATTCTCTAACAGTTTATCACACTAAAACATTTAAAAATACTCTTTCCAACTACTTTCTTTATCATCACATATAATATGAAACCAATATCAAATAATAAATAATCATCGTTAATTAAAAAAGCATCAACCGCACAATGCAGTCAATGCCTTACAATTTTATTGTTGAAACGCTGCCCGATAACCTTCAATGTAATCAACGATTTCGTGTAATCTGCCATGAAATAATTGATTGAGCTTTTTAAACAGTTTCAACGGGAAGAAGCGAAAATGATTGAACCGGTCTGCTTTTCCTTTTTGAAACCCTAACTCATAGTCATCCCGAGCATCGCGAACGTTATTTTCGTAATGATATTCATACTTGCCATCATGGTAATTTCCATAATCACCATTCTCATAATGCTTTTTAACGTAATCGTGTAATTGCGAATTCATTTTTTCTCCCTTATCTCTAAATTATTTTAAATAATAATTCATTACCGGATTTTCTGCAATAGTCGGCGAATATCCATCGCAATCATCCGCTCTTCATCAGTTGGAATTACAAACGCCTGAATGCTTGAATTATCACC
>DSTMR04002__coassemble_813_pt1 | contig 34890 bp, 28 predicted proteins | sample DSTMR04002__metabat2_high_PE_019 | metagenome-assembled genome bin DSTMR04002
CAACAGTTAATGCTTCTCCTAAAAGTTCTTCACCAATACGATTTGACAAAGAGCCATTTAAATTTAATTATTTTTGACTTTCACGCACTCCGCGCCGTTCGATTTCTTCAAGCGTATGCCCCTTTGTTTCTGGAACCTTAAAGATCACAAAGGCGACGGCAAGCAAACAGATCACGCCAAAAATTGCGAAAACTGTTTCTTGCGACATTGAAGCCGTCATCAATGGGAAAATCAATCCAACTGCAAATGCTCCGACCCAGTTAAACGCTGAAGCCGTTCCGGCAGCCTTCCCCCGAATCGCAAGGGGAAAAATTTCACCAACAATGACCCACGTTAATGGAGCCCATGTAAATCCATAGAAGCCAACGTAAATACATAAGAAAATAATCGTGATCAATGGATTAACGTGGCTAAACATGGTATTGATCACGGCTGGCAAAATAAATGCTAATCCCATTCCGGTTCCGCCAAAGATCAATAATGTCCGGCGATTAAACTTATCAGCAATTGCCAGAAAAATAAACGATGATAATACTAAAATCAATCCTTCAATTACCGGCCACATCAAATTTGAAGCAGCGGCATGGCCCGTTGCCTTGGCAACGATCAATGGAATGTAATAAAAAATGGCATTGACGCCCATAAATTGCTGGAAGGCCGCAACGCCGACCCCAGCAATTACTAAGTAACGGTACTTACCCGTAAACATCTTGCTTAATTTCTGCTGGTCTTTACTTTGATCCTCAACATTTTTAATGTTTTGAATATCTTGGATCTCCTTTTCAGCCTGCGCACACGGTTGAACAAGTTGAAGAACCTGCCGGGCTTCATCGATGCGGTCATTTCTTACTAAATATCGTGGTGATCCTGGAAGATTTAAACTTCCTAAAAATAGAATCAATGCGGGGACAGCAGCCATTCCTAACATTGTCCGCCATGCAAATGTTGCAGGAAGATATTGCAGGAAATAATCAACCACGTATGAAAGCAGCGTCCCTAAAGCAATCATTGTAAAGTTGATTCCGGATAACCTTCCCCGCGACTTGGCGGGAGTCATTTCTGACATATAATTTGGAACCGTTGCGGAAATCATTCCAACTGACAGTCCTAAGAAGACCCTCACTCCTGATAAATAAAGATAGCCATTCCGTGGTGCCAATGCTGAAAGCAATGATCCCGCAATGAAAATCAATGCCGAAAATGACAATACCCGTTTCCGCCCAATTTTATCAGTCAAATGGCCCGCAAGCATCCCGCCGAAAATTGCCCCGAACATTAAGGATGAAGTAATACATCCTTCCCAAAATGCAGAGTGCATATGCCAGTCAAGCTGCAAAAATGGCAATGCTCCGGTCATAACTCCAATATCATAACCAAAGAGGATTCCGCCAAATGAACCGAAGAAATAAATATACTTTCGCGGCACTTTCTTTACCGTATTCATTGATATGCTCATCCCTTTTCAATTTATATTTTGCACAACTTATTATTGCAAAAAATTTACAATCGATTTTACAAAATGTAATTGTAAATTTTATTTTATCGTTTGTCACGAATTTTGCTTACAAAAAGTAAAAAAGACGGTGACTGCGTCACCGTCTTTTACGTTCCAATTAGTACGTCCGAACTGGAGTAATCAGTTGAATAAAGTCTTCACTGTCTTCCGTTGGCATTAACGTAAATGGCCGCAATGGCAATGTTAATGATAACTTAACTTCTGCTTGGCCAAATGCTTGTAATGCAGCTTTCATGTAATCCGGGTTGAAGGAAATTTCAATATCATTTCCCGTCAACTTATCGAATTGTAATTCTTCTTCAATGTTTCCGACTTCGGGTGAGTTACTTGATAAAACTGCGGTTTGGTTTTCGCTGTTCAAACTTAATTTAACAACATTATTCCGGCCTTCATGAGATAACAATGAAGCCCGTTCAATCGCATGAAGCAGACTAACCGCGTTTAATTCGATTTCGGTTTCTGAACTTTGAGGAATCAGCCGGTCTGTGTCTGGATACATCCCTTCAAGAAGGCGGGAATAAAATGCCGTGTTATCAAAGTTAAACAAAATTTGATTTTCAGCAATTTGAATTTCTAAACTACCGGTTGAATCAGCAATCATTCGTGAAAGTTCAACTAATGAACGTCCTGGAACAATAATGTCGTAATCAATGTCTTCAGCGCCTGACAATTTTATCTTGCGTTGACTTAAACGATGCGAGTCCGTTGCAACTGCATGTAATTCTCCGTTTTTAATTGTCAAATGAACCCCAGTCAACAATGGCCGGCTTTCTTGCGTTGATACCGCAATAACGGTTTGATTAATAACTTGTTTCATAATGTCTGCCGGAATCGTTAATTGTTCATTCGTATCGATTTCAGGCAAGTGTGGATAGTTATCAGCGTCAACCCCGTTAACTTGGTATTCCGTTTGACCAGATGTAATGGTGGCTTGGAAATGATCATTCACTTCAATTGTAAATGTACTTTCTGGAAGGCGTTTGATAATTTCACTAAAGAACCGTGCTGGTAAAACAATTGATCCTGGTTCATCGATCAGTAATTCGTAATTGCTGTCATCCGTTGAAATTTCATTTTCAATTGAAATATCAGAATCGCTTCCGGTTAATGTAATTGAATTTTCAGTCGCCGTGATTTTTAATCCAGTTAAAATCTCAATTGCGGTTTTAGAAGAAATTGCCCGTTGAACATCGGTTAGTTTCTTAATAAATGCGTTGCGCTTAATTGTAAATTTCATAAGTAAGCTAGCTCCTTAATTAATATATACAGTAATTATTAATTAGTAATAGTATTAGGTCCTGTTATTCCTGTGGAAAACTTTTAAAAAGTAATGATTTTACTATGTTTCCTTTGTGGATATGCTGTGGATAAAAAATCTAATTGATTCACATTTGTCCACAACTAGACCTGTAACTGATCTTTGATTTCTTTGATATCGTTTTGAAGATCTTTATTTGTCAAAAGTTCAGTTTGAATTTTTTCATGCGCATGAATTACGGTTGTATGATCCTTGCCGCCAAATTCTTGACCAATTTTCGGAAGGGATGCATCCGTCAATTCCCGTGAAAGATACATCGCAATTTGCCGCGGCATGACGATTGATTTAACCCGTTTCTTGCCTTTAAGGTCGGTTACGGTGACGTTAAAGTACTTCGCAACCTTGTTTTGAATAATCGGAATCGTAATTTCCTTGGTTGCTCCCTGACCAACTAATCCGCGGAGAGCTTCCGCAACCATGCTGGTCGTAATCGGGGCGTCCGTCATTGACGTAAAGACTTTGATTCGCGATAACGCCCCTTCCAAATCACGCACACTAGAATCAAAATGACCAGAAATATAGTTTAATGCTTCATCTGGAAGATCTAATCCAAGCGATTGCGACTTTTCACGCAAAATTGCAATTCGGGTTTCAAAATCCGGGGGCGTAATGTCAACCGGCAAGCCCATCTTGAACCGGGTAACCAACCGGGTTTGAAGGTTTTGAATTTCATTTGGCAACCGATCAGCCGTAAGAACAATTTGTTTGTTATTTTGGAAAAGAGTTTCAAATGTATTAAAGAATTCTTCCTGTGTCCCGACTTTATTTGCTAAGAATTGGATATCGTCAACGAGTAAAAGATCAACGTTCCGGTATTCATCCCGAAATTCAGATTGGTTTTTTAATTGAATCGAATTAATAAAGTCGTTTGCAAACGCCTCGCTTGAAACGTACTTAACCTTCGCTGTCGGATCACGTTGCAAAATCGTATGACCGATGGCTTGCATTAAGTGGGTCTTACCTAATCCGGCACCCCCGTAAATGAAAAGCGGATTATAAACCCGTCCGGGATCTTCCGCAACGGCTAATGCGGCGGCATGCGCCATTTTGTTTCCATTCCCAACAACAAACTTTTCAAACGTATAATCGCTATTTAATTGATTGTTATGAACGAAGTTATTATTAGAAGCTTTTTTTTGCGATGCTGCTGGGATCTGCTCCTCAGCTTCAGTGTTTAGGGTATTCTCAGCTGCTTGATTCGATGGTTCATCGTTATCATCTGCTGCGGAACGAATTACGATATTGATTCGCCGTCCAATCGCGGGCTCAAGCAGGTCAATGATCGTTTCACTGATATTTCGTTCCCAATATTCTTTAACCATTTGAAATGGGACCTCAATGACAAGGGTGTCATTTTTAAACTCGATAGGTTTGGCCGGCTTGATCCAAGTATTAAACGCAATATCGTTAAATGAGCCGTGCAAACCGTCGAAAATAATTTTCCATAAGGAATCGAGTTCTGGTTCAAGCACGAAACTGCCCCTCCTTTTATAAAAAATTTATACGTCCATTGTAGCATTAAAAAAAATAGTTTTCCACAGGTGTGAAAAATAAAAAAATTCAAAATCACGGGTGTTAGTTTAATTATCCACAAGTATTGATTTGTTGTGGAAAAGATCATCTTATTTGGCCGTTATTCACGGAAACCATCTAAAATAAAACGTTAATTTATCAATGATTCATTGACTTATCCACAGAATTATCAAAAAATCACAAATTTCAAATTCACGGGATGTTAATTGTGGATATGTCTGTCTAAAAAGCTGTGAGTTTATTTTTGGCAATTCACAATTATTCCAAAAACATGAGAGCGAAATCGGGGATAACAAGCAGCATAGCAAAGCTGAAAAATCACCTCGGTTTGGAAAAATCGCTTTTCAACTTAAAATTTGTATGTTAAACTTACAAAGTAAGTCTGTTTGAAGACTATTTTGATACAACAATTTAGATAGTTTTGACATCTAAAAATAAGGAGGTGGAATTCATGAAGAGAACATACCAACCTAAGAAACGTCACCGTCAACGCGTACATGGTTTCCGTAAGCGTATGAGTACAAAGAACGGTCGCAATGTGTTAGCACGTAGACGCCGTAAAGGTAGAAAAGTATTGTCTGCATAGATCACTGGACCGTCAGTGGTCTTTTTTCTTATCTAAAGAGCATTCGGATAAGTCCATTTAGGAGATCGACAATGAGAAAATCATATCGCGTCAAAAAAGAAGCAGAATTCCAAACGGTTTTTACGAAGGGTAAATCATGTGCGAACCGCCAATTTGTCGTTTACATGCTTGAAAAGCCGGGGCAGGTTCATTTTCGGGTCGGCATCTCAGTTGGGAAAAAGATTGGGAATGCCGTTGCGCGAAATTGGGTCAAACGTCGGATTCGGCAAACATTAACGGATCTTAAGCCGCAATTGAAACAGGATTGCGATTTTCTTGTTATTGCGCGACCGACAGTTGCGTGGATGTCAACGGCCGAAGTTAAAAAACATTTGAGTCATGTTTTACGGTTAGCAAAGGTTTTGCCTGCAAATAACAAAGCGAAAAGTGAGGAATTACAAAAGTAATGAAACGACGTACAAAAAGAAACGTTGCGATTCTTGGCACTTTATCACTGGCCTTGCTTTTAGGCGGATGTACAAGTAATGCGCCCATTACATCTCATAGTACAGGTTTCTGGGATCACTACATTATTTGGAATTTCGTCCGGGCTATTCAGTGGCTGAGTAATTTCTTTGGCCACAACTACGGCTGGGGAATCGTGGTCTTTACAATTATTGTCAGAATTATTATCTTACCGTTGATGTTCTACCAGATGAAGAGTATGCGGAAGACCCAAGAAATTCAACCGAAATTGATGGCATTGCAAAAGAAGTATCCTGGAAAGGATCCGGAATCGATGCAAAAGTTAAGCGAAGAACAGCAAAAACTTTATGCTGAAGCCGGAATCAATCCAATGGCAGGATGCTTGCCAATGCTGATCCAAATGCCAATTTTGATTGCCTTGTATCAAGCAATTTGGCGGTCACCAATCTTAAAGAATGGTGATTTCTTATGGATGCACTTGGGTGAAAAAGATCCATACTACATTATGCCGATTTTGGCTGCAATCTTTACATTCTTAACTTCGAAATTATCAATGATGGGTCAGCCGGAAGGAACAAACAACATGATGAATAACATGATGTTGTACTTCATGCCGATCATGACTGGTTTCATTGCTTTTAATTTACCGTCTGCATTGTCAATCTACTGGGTTGTAACGAACGCATTTTCAGTAGGTCAGACATTGTTACTTCAGAATCCATTTAAGATTCGGCGGGAACGCGAAGAAAAAGAAGCGGCTGAAAAGGCCCGGAAGAAACGGCTTGAAAAAGCTAAACGGAAAGCTTATAAGAGTAAACGGAAATAGTTGCAAAGCTTATAACAGCAACCGCGTGTGTGCGAGGTTGCTGTTTTTTTTGATTTTATTTAAAAATTTGTTATAAATTAGTTTTCTAAAGAGTAAAATCTTAATAATGAATGGAAAAGTTGCTTGCAATGTACTTTACTTAATGGTATCCTCATTTTAGATTTTTGTATTTAAGGGAGAAATTCAATTGGAAAAGACATTAGTTATTAACTCAGGAAGTTCAACTTTGAAGTTCAAGTTATACTTGATGCCGGAAGAAAAGGAAATTGCAAAGGGTTTACTTGAGCGGATCGGATTTGACGGCTCAGCGATTAAGATCGTCTATGGTGATGGCAAGCAATATACCGAAGAATTACCATTGGCTAATCATGCGGTTGCCATCAAAGAAATGCTGCGGTTATTGAAAGAACTTAAAATCGTTGATGATTTTGAAGAAATTACGGGGGTTGGTCACCGGGTCGTTGCCGGGGGCGAATATTTTGATCAGTCAGTCGTAATTGATGACGATGTAATTCAAAAGATCGATGAATTGGCTGACTTTGCACCATTACATAATCCGAATAATTTGATTGGAATTCAAGAATTCAAGAAATTATTACCAGACGCAACGGCAGTCGCTGTTTTTGATACGGCCTTTCACCAAACGTTGCCGGAAGAAAATTACATGTACAGCACGCCGTATGAATGGTATGAAAAATATGGCGTTCGGCGTTACGGGGCCCATGGAACAAGCCACCAATTCGTTGCGGAAAAGGCAGCTGAATACTTAGGCAAACCGTTAAAAGACTTAAAGATGATTACCTGCCACTTGGGCGCTGGTTCTTCAATGTGTGCCATTAAAGACGGTAAATCATTTGATACGTCAATGGGCTTTACTCCACTAACGGGAATTACAATGGGAACCCGTTCAGGGGACGTTGACTTTTCATTAGTTGCTTATGTAATGAAAAAAATGCAAACAACGGACCTCGATGCGATTTTAGACACATTGAATAAGAAATCAGGGTTGCTTGGCGTATCAGGACGGTCACTTGATATGCGTGATTTACAGGCTGCCGAAAAGGATGGCGACCAACGTGCATCCCTTGCAATTCGGCTTTTTGTAAAAAATATTGTCCGCTATATTGGTCAGTATTATGTTGAAATGGGCGGTTTAGATGCGATTGTCTTTACTGCTGGAATTGGCGAAAATGAAGGAGCAATCCGGAAACGAGTCATTGACCGCCTTTCATTTATGGGGGTGGCAATGGATGATGCGAAAAATGATGCCAACGTGGATGGCGTTGTTTCAACTGTAGATTCAAAGATTGCCGTATTACGAGTCCCAACGAATGAAGAATTAATGATCGCACGAGACGTTGAACGGTTGAAAAAATAATTAGTTGAATGCTAAAGAAGTCGGCGAAGGCCGGCTTCTTTTTTTATAAAACGCTTGCAAATGATGAAAAGCTAAATATAATAGAAATTAATTTCAGGGGAAAGAAGGAAGTTATAATGTTATTAATGCGGATTTTGGGGATTGTTTTATTCTTAATTGGACTATGGCAGTTTTATGCAACGTGGAAGTATCATCATTTTTTAACAACGAAGGGGACGGATAATGCCTTTAGTCCGTTAGCATTGTATTACGGCTTTGCTTTAGGAGTTGTTGCCTTTTTACTCGGCCTCGGTCTGATGATCTCACCGCAATGGATGTATGGCCTGATCCAGTAAAAAAGTTAAAGAAAAGGTTAAGCAAAAATATTCAGGAAAGAAAAATTAGAATTCAGGAAATTTTAAATTATTTTCATTAGAAAAGAATAATATAGTAATTGAACATAGATAGGTTCTATGTAGAAGATAAACACTTTAATAATGACAAACAGTGGTATTAATTTTCACTTACTCAAACTTATTATTGTACGAATATTTAAACCGTCAAATACATGTTCACAATGTATTTACTCTTTGACAATAGATATAATCTATGAAATAGTATCCTCTCCCAACCGATACTGAAAATGATTAACCTAGACCATTGTTTAGTCAGTTGCTTGCGAAGGCTCGCCTTGCTCTTGACCCCTTTATAATTTATGGTGGAGCTTTCGGAAGCGTTGAAGATGAGACCGCCCAGTCCCATCTTTTTTTATTAGCTGAAAAAGATTAAAATAAAGCTAATTTAAGCAAAGGAAAGTGAGCAGGATGGGACAGCATAAGATTATTGCGCATCGCGGAATGTCCACCTTAGCGCCTGAAAATACAATAGCAGCGTTTGAATTGATGCCACGTTACAATGTCAATTGGCTTGAAACAGATCTTGCAATTACAAATGATGAAAAATTAGTAATTATGCATGATGGTGATGTTGCCCGGACGACGAATGGGCATGGACGAGTAACGGCGTTAAGTTTTGAGGAACTGCATCGATTATCTGCAGGAGCGTGGTTTGATTCGAAATTTAGAAATGAAAAGGTTCCGACTTTTGATGATGTGATTGATTTTGTTAACCGGAATCAAATTAACCTTAATTTAGAAATCAAGCCAATCAATGGCAAGGATGCCGCTCGGCTGACCCGCTCAATGGTGCGGCAGTTAGCAAACCGGATCGATCGCATCGATTCGCGAATTCGGGTGATTATTTCCTCGCTTTATCCAGATATTTTAATGAAAATGAAGCAGGTGCGGCCGGATTTAGAATATGCGTGCCTGTTTAACCAATATACCCTTTCATTAGCGAAACCTTTAACAGGTCTTTTAAATACTAAAATTGTTCACCCGGATAACCGGCGATTAACGGCTGCGAAAGTGCGGCGGCTGAAGAAAGCCGGTTATGAAATTAACGTTTGGACAGTTGATAAGATTGATCGGGCTAATCAGTTATTTAACTGGGGCGTTGATGGAATCTTTACTGATATCGGACAAGATTTTCCAAATCATCGCCAAGAACAGGTTCAGGACAGTCATTATTTAACGACCTGGTTCTAGGTTTCATGTGAAACAAACAGCGGAGATTGTGACATTCGTCACAGTCTCCGCTGCTTTTTATTTAATCAAAAGTTTTAAAACAAGTGAAACGATCAGGACAAGAATGACAGCCCCAATGATTGACGGAATAATTGCCATTCCTGCAATTACAGGTCCCCAAAATCCGAGGAGATGTTCGCCAAGTGCGGAACCAATTAAGCCAGCAATGATATTTGCGATCCAATTCATTGATCCTCGCCGGTTTGTCAGCCAACCTGCAATTGCACCAATAACGGCCCCAATAATTAGGATCCAAATCAAATGTAACATTTAAATTCCTCCTTCTAACTGATGTCCTATTATAATCAATTAAGTTTAAAATCTTTTTCAATTTGTTTAATATTTTGTGGTCGAAGAGCAATTTTTAATACTAAATAAATAAATAGCAGGAAGAAAATAATATTAATAATTCCATTTCCGAATAACGGTGCAATGTGGGTTAGAATCACCGCACAGAAGGTTTCAATGAAACCAAAGAAAATCGAAACGATGATGTTAACGCTTCGTAAGTAAAAGAGCCCGCACATCAGGCCGAATGCAAATTCCGCAACGAGCTGGTAAATCGTTGAAAGAATGCCGCCGTACATGTTATTGAGAATAAACACTTCAAAAATACTAAACAACGCAGAACTTAAGATTAAACTTTTAAGAATGACATTGGAAGAGGTTTGCCAATTATGAATCATCGCGGGCATTAAAATGGCATAAAACATGATGATCGGAATCGTTGCGGATGCCAGGATGAAAAACAGCCAGAAAAATGGACTGAGTGAAATTTCAAGGGAAGTCGCCGACGGAACAGTCTTAAACATTGCGTTGATCGCAATTATAAAAATCAATGCAAAAACTAAAAGCCAGCCAATTCGTTTAAAGCCATACCATTCAAAATAGATTTTTTCTTTGGTATACAGCCAATTAATTGCAAGGGCAATGATGATTGTGATCAAGTTGCTGATCAACATATCATTTGCATTGATTCGAACATGAAGTGCCCGGCAAACAATGTGCAAAATCAACATTCCGCATAGCCATAACAGTAATGTGATCCATACCCGTTTAAAATCTTTTGTATTTTTCTTTTCAGTCATAATTTAGTCCTTAAGTTTATTTTTATTATTATATTTTAATACATATCTACAATGAATTAAATTTAAAGCAGGCATTAAATTCAAATAAAAGTGAAATTAACGGTATAATTAAAATTAAGAAAGGAAGCGGAAAACAATGGAACACGTTATTGTTAACTCAAACATCGATACGGTCGAAAAGAAGGTCGTTGACTTTATTCACGGAAAAGGATTCAAGGTTTTTGATAACATTGATCAAAAGGCCGAAGCCGATAATGTTGGCCTTGAAATTCCTAAAACCCGGTTGATTATTTTTGGTAATCCGAAAGTTGGAACATTATTGATGCAGGAAAATGATGATGTTACCTTTGAATTGCCAATCAAGGTTTTATTGATTGCAAAGGATGGCCAAACGGAATTGATCTATCGTGATCCGCATGATTTCCCGGGAAATGATCAATTAAAGGATCAAGGAAAAAAGATCATCGAAAAGATGCACCACATGTATCAAGAAATGATGGAAGCTGCAAAATAAAAAAATTGCACCATGCTGAATGGTGCAATTTTTTTTACTTAAATGCAATGTAAATCTGGTGACTCCGAGGAAATTCGATGTTCATCCGTTCCTTTAAAACCGAAATACATTTTTGTTGATTCAATTTTGAAGCTTGAAAATGTTTAAAACCATTTTCATTTAACTGGTAATTACCACCATTTTGGGTAATTTCAATTTTCCGATCCCGCTTCCATGTTGTCAGGATCACATGAAGCCGTTTGCCGGTCTTCATTCGCTTTTGAATCATTACTGAAGCATTATTCCGCGTGATTAATTGCAAAGTATTCATCTCCGTTTCATCTACCTTAATTTTACAAATTTTAAAGATAAAAAGCACGGATAAAGTAATTACAAATTGAAATCGCGCTTGATTTGGTTTCGCGGACGCGGCTTAAGTTGGAAAAATAAGACCAATAACGCCACAATCAGAATTGGAAGGGCAGCGCTCCACCCGGCCTGGCTTTCGGTAGTATTAGTCAGGCTGATCGAAGTAAAGTCCACGAGCAGGTGGAACAAAATTGGAGTGATCAAATTATTTGTTCGCAAATACATGAATGCTAAAATCACTCCCAAGGAAAAGGCAACCACGATTTGAACAATGGTATTCGGAAGCGGCTGTGAAAAAGCATTGACAGCGTGGGTAAGGCCAAAAATCAAGCTGCTTAAAAGCACCCCGCCTAAAATTGGATTTTTTCCCCGCCAATTATGAATTAAACTTCCGAGAATCATTCCGCGAAAGGTGAATTCCTCGGCGGCCCCAATTAGAGCCGCTAAAACGAAATAAAGGCCAATATGATGCATTTGATTATGATTTAAAACAATTGCAATGATGTAATAACCGATAAAAAAGTCGACCATCCAAGATCGCAGGAAGATGTTCCAGTTGCTGAAATGGAATTTTTCTTTGGTATAAAAATGGTTAATTAATAAAGTGGCGATAATGATGCCAATTTCGCATCCGCCTTGAAGAAGTAGTTGGCCCTTAAAAAAGGTAATGTTGAATTTTTCCTGAACAACTGCAAGCAGGATATTAATTCCAAAAAAGCAGATGATCCAAAAAGCCCAGGAAAGCCAGGGTTTACTAATTTGTTTTGAATGATTGGCTGTTGCCATTCAAATTCCTCCTCCACTGAGTCTTTAATCCTAACTATAACAGAAATTGAGGTGAAGGCTTACTGATTACAATTTAAATTCTAAAATTTGACGATCAAAGGGTTAAAAGCTGGTAAAATCTTGGATTATTCTTCACATCGATCATTACAAAATGGTAAAATTAAAGTGATTTTATTTGAAACGATTAAATTCGATATTTAGCAAAAGAGGTATCCGAATGAAGAAATCATCAGTTTTTGATCAGAGGACATCTGCTTTGAAAAAAATTGTAAAGGGGCGCAAAGCAGAGGCTCAATCATCAGCTGCGACGGCGGAATCTGCCACCCCAACGGCATCTTCACGGCGGGCGTCCCTTGAAGGTCAGCTTGATGCGGCGCAAACAAAATTGCGTGAATTAAGTCATGAAATTGAACAGCTGCAAGCGGCAGTCGATACTCAGCACCGACAAGCAGATCAAGCAAAGCAGGCGGCTCAAACCGCGCAAGCCGAACAACAACGGATTGAAGAACAAAAGATTCAAGCGCAGCAAGACCTTCAAAGTGCCACGATTGAAAATATCAATAAGTTGAGTCAAAAGATCAGCAATAAGCAAAATGATATTTTAATCGACCGCCAACGAATCGATGAATTAAAAAATGCAAAGGACACGGGCAAACGTTCAGCGGAAGATGAAGCCCAAATCAAGCGGTTGAATGAACAGCAAAAGGCCCTTGAAGAAACGCAGGCTGAAGTTCAAAAAAACGTTGACGGGGCAAACCAAATCGTTCAGCGCGAAGTTCAGGCAGTTGAAAAGGCCAAGGTCGCAATCAGCGACGCGGCTGATCAAGATGTTCAGCAGGCCCGAGAAAAACTTCAAACGAAGCAGATCGATTTGAATACTGCCCGGTATAATTTACGGGGAGCTGAACGGAAGTTAGCGGATGTGAAGGAAAACCTAACGGAAGTTAAAAATCAAACAAGCCTTCTTCAAGGCGATGCGGCTGCGACCCTTCAGGCGACAAAGGAAAAGTTAGCAAACGATGAACAGCTTTTAGTTGATTACCAAAATCGACTGGCAGTTCTTCAAAATGCGAATAACCGGATGCAAAGTTTACGGGCTGAATTGCGCCGGGCAGAGGAAGCTGTTCAACGTGAAATCCGGAAACGTGAAAATATCCAACAAGAGTTAGCCGAAAAGATCAACCAGTTAACGGTGGCGAAACGCAAAGGATTGGATTGCCAACAAGAAATCGAAGAATTACAGCGCAAATTACGGACAGCGCCGCAACCTGAAATTCAAAAGCCGGCAGTCTCCAATCAGCGATTGCCTCAAGTGGGCGAAAATCATCATGGAACTTCAAAGCGGCCATCTTTGTTAAAAGTTGCCGCATTGACGGTTTCAGAAATCCTTACCCGGCTTGATTTCGGCCATCATAAAAAGCGCAAGCAATAGGAAAGAGAAGTTAAAACTTTTGCTAAAAATCGTCATATAAAATTCATAATTACGGGGCATACTAAAAGCATAGTAAATAACATCCCTAGTTATTTGCTACCTAACATACTCCAAATATACAATCCTTTTTCTCTAATCTATGGTTACATAGATTAGAGTTTTTTTTTTATTATGGTGATTTCTTGACTTTTAAAAAATAACCAAGTAAGATTAACCACGAGATAGTTTGAATAGTAGATAAAGTAGTCAAAGTGCTTTATCCACGCTTTTTAGTAGTCGCTAATTGGTGTGGTGGAGGCACTTTTTTATTTTTTTCAGACTAAATTAGTGAAGAAAGGGATTCGGAAATGGTAGAAGAACAAACAGAATATGATACAATTGCTGCAATTTCGACTCCGCCTGGTGAAGGAGCAATTTCAATTGTGCGGTTAAGCGGAGATGATGCATTGCCAATCATCATGAAAATGTTTAAGGGAAAGGACTTAACGAAAGTCCCAACGCATACGATCAACTATGGTCACATTATTGATCCGAAAAACGGTGAAATCGTCGATGAAGTTATGGTAACCGTTATGCGGGCACCGAAGACGTATACCCGGGAAGACATTGTTGAAATTAACTGTCACGGCGGAATCGTTCCAACCAACAAGATTCTGCAATTATTGCTGACAAACGGTGCGCGGATGGCTAATCCAGGTGAATTTACTGAACGGGCCTTTCTTCACGGTCGAATCGATTTGACCCAAGCAGAATCAGTCCTTGATATTATCAAGGCTAAAACTGACCGTTCAGCCAAGTTAGCGCTTGATCATCTTGGTGGAAGTTTAGCAAAGTTGATCCGTGGATTGCGTGAAGAAATTCTTGATACCTTATCAAAGGTTGAAGTTAATATTGATTATCCTGAATATGATGGGACAGAAATGATTACCACAAAACTTTTGAAGGAACGGACGATCGAAGTTAAGAAGAAAATTGATAAGTTGCTTGAAACTGCTCAAGGTGGAAAGATTTTACGTGAAGGACTCGCAACAGCAATTGTTGGCCGACCAAATGTTGGAAAATCAAGTCTTTTAAATTATCTTTTACATGAAGATAAGGCAATTGTTACTGATGTTGCCGGAACAACCCGTGATGTAATTGAAGAATATGTCAATATTAAAGGAATCCCATTGAAATTGATCGATACAGCTGGAATTCGTGAGACAGAAGATAAGGTCGAAAAAATCGGAGTTGAACGTTCACGGAAGGCAATTGATCAAGGTGATTTAGTCCTTTTAGTATTGAATGCAAGCGAACCATTAACGGATGAAGATCGGCAATTAATTGATTTAACTAAGGATAAGCAGCGGATCGTGATCTTGAATAAGACGGATCTGCCACAAAAAATCGAAATTGATGAAGTCGAAGATCTCGTTGGAAAAGAAAATGTCATTCAAACGTCAATTCCAAATGACATTGGTGTAGAAGATGTTGAACAACGAATTAAAGATATGTTTGCAAGCGGAATTGAAAGTTCTCAAAATGAAGTCATCATTAACAATGCCCGCCATGTTGCCTTATTAAATAAAGCAGCTGACTCACTTGATGCAGTTTTAGTCGGAATTAAGAACGGAATGCCGGTTGATTTGTGTCAAACAGATATGCGCGATGCATGGGAAGATCTAGGTGAAATTACCGGAGATTCATATCAAGATGAATTATTGGATGAATTATTCAGTAAGTTCTGTTTAGGAAAATAAATTAGGGAGGAAACAATGGAAGTAGCAAAAGGAAAACCTTATAAGGCAAAAGACTACGATGTAATCGTTGTTGGTGCAGGCCATGCCGGTTGTGAAGCTGCATTGGCTGCTGCTCGAATGGGCAACAAAACATTATTGCTCACAATCACCCTTGAAATGGTTGCATTCATGCCATGTAATCCATCTGTTGGTGGCCCTGCCAAGGGAACCGTTGTTCGCGAAATTGATGCTTTAGGTGGCGAAATGGGAAAGAACATCGATAAAACTTATGTTCAAATGCGGATGTTGAATACAAGTAAAGGACCAGCTGTTCGTGCATTACGAGCTCAGGCTGATAAACGGCAGTATTCAATTGAAATGAAGCATACGCTTGAAGAAGAACCAAACTTAACGTTGCGTCAAGGAATGGTTGATGATTTGATCGTTGAAGATGGAGAAGTTAAGGGAGTTATTACAAGTACTGGTGCTCATTATGGTGCCAAAACCGTTGTTTTAACGACTGGAACATCTTCTCGCGGGAAGATTATCATCGGGGAATTAATGTATTCATCAGGTCCGAACAACTCGCAACCAGCCCTTGAATTAACGAAAAACCTTGAAGAAAAGTACGGTTTTGATATTGTCCGTTTTAAGACCGGGACACCGCCACGAATCGATGGGAACACGATTCATTATGATGAAACCGAAGAACAACCTGGAGATGCAGAACCAAATCACTTTAGTTTTGAAAGTTCAGATGATGACTATATCCCAGTTAAAGATCAATTATCCTGCTGGTTAACTTACACCAATGAAAAGATTCATCAAATCATTCGGGATAATTTAGATCGCGCTCCAATGTTTACCGGGGTAATCGAAGGCGTTGGGCCACGTTACTGCCCATCAATTGAAGATAAGGTCGTTCGGTTTGCTGACAAAGACCGGCATCAACTTTTCCTTGAACCTGAAGGACGGAAGACGGATGAGTACTACATTGATGGCTTATCAACTTCATTGCCTGAAGAAGTTCAGTTACAAATGATTCACAATGTTAAGGGCCTTGAAGATGCCGAAATGATGCGTCCGGGATACGCAATCGAATACGATGTTGTTTCCCCGTATCAATTACGGCCAACCCTTGAAACTAAGTTGATCAAGGGTCTTTATACGGCAGGTCAGATCAACGGAACGTCAGGTTATGAAGAAGCTGCTGGTCAAGGGTTGATTGCTGGAATCAATGCCGGCCGGCACGCTTTAGGCAAGAAAGAAATCGTGCTTAAACGGAGCGATGCTTACATTGGCGTTTTGGTCGATGACTTGGTTACAAAGGGAACGAATGAGCCATACCGGTTGTTGACTTCTAGGGCTGAATATCGTTTAATTTTACGGCATGATAATGCGGACTTGCGGTTAACGGATATCGGGCATGAGATCGGTTTGATTTCAGATGAACGGTATGCAAAATTTGTTCAAAAACGGCAAGACATTGAAGATGAAAAGAAGCGGCTTGAATCAATTCGAATCAAGCCAAATCCGGAAATTGATGCTTATCTTGAAGCTCATGGCGACAAAGCATTGAAGGATGGCGTATTAGCCAGTGACGTGTTACGGCGGCCATATATGAGCTACCAAGACCTATTGAAGTTTATTCCTGCTCCGGACCATGAACTTGATAAACGGGTCATTGAACAAATCGAAATTCAATACAAATATGAAGGCTACATCAAGAAAGCGGAAGAAAAAGTTGAAAAACTTCACCGGATGGAAGCTAAGAAGATTCCTGCAAATATTGACTACAAGGCAATTGACGGGTTAGCAACGGAAGCGGTTGAAAAATTAACAAAGATTCAACCTGAAACGTTGGCTCAAGCAAGCCGAATCAGCGGGGTCAACCCAGCTGATATCTCAATTCTTGCAGTTTATATCCAACAGGGAAAAATTACGAAGAAGACAGAAGAGTAAGAAAAAAGCTGTGATTTTAATGTCACAGCTTTTTGATTCTTAAAGAATCATTACTTGAACGACGATTAAGTGGCAGGCCACTTCCAGTTTCTAGAATCCACCAAATTGATATGACTAAAATAAAATGTTTAATTTTAGCTTTTATGTTATTAAATTTGAACTGCGATTTAGACACTCTCTTTCAAATTTAATTACGAACGATTAAAACATCACATACAGCACGTTGGGCGACGTATTCGGCAACGGATCCGAGAAAAAGTTTTTCAATTTCATGCATTCCTGTAGCGCCCATTATGATTAAATCAGAATGTTCATTTTGGGGAATGTCTTTTGAAATTAGCAATTTAGGGGAACCGTATTCAATTGAATAATTAGTCGGAATATCAGCTTTTTCAGCGATAGTGACCATTTCTTCCAATTTCTTTCTGATAGTGTTAGAAACTTTTTCGATGATTTCATCGTCCGCAACTGCCACGTTGTCAAAGATTCGGGTATCAATAACATGGACTAAGTGAAGATGTGTTTGATTGTCTGCAACTTTTAGTGCTTTTTGAAAAGCGAGTTTTGATTGATGGGAGTTGTCGATGGGGACTAAGATATTTTTGTAAAACATAATGATTACCTCTTTCAAATTAATTAACAGGGTATTCTAATACAAAAGAATTTTTAAATCAATTATCAAAATTATTTGAATTTTATTTTTGAAGTGTTACACTAAAGGTGTAATAAGAAAGGCGATGGTGTTCGCCGTTAGACCGAGTAAAATCTGATGACACCTGTTGTTTACAAAGCAACAGGTGTCATCTTTTTTTATTAGGTTTAAATTTTAGGAGGAATTTTTATGGTTTATATTGATAAAGTTAAGGCGCTTGAAGTGTTTGATTCTCGTGGTAATCCAACGGTTGAAGCTACGGTTATTTTATCAGATGGGGTTTCAGGGAAAGCTGAAGTTCCATCTGGAGCATCAACTGGTGAATTAGAAGCAGTTGAGTTACGTGATGGGGGTTCACGGCTAGATGGTAAAGGTGTTCTAAAGGCTGTAAAAAATGTAAACACTGAAATTAATGATGCATTACATGGACTTGACCCATTCAATCAAGGGCATATTGACCAAGTAATGATTGATTTGGACGGAACTCCTAATAAAGCACGTTTAGGAGCTAATGCTATTTTAGGCGTTTCAATGGCCGTTTGTCGGGCAGCTGCTAATGAAACTCACCAGCCGTTATATCGGTATTTAGGTGGAACTGATTTGGAATTGCCACAAACTTTCCATAATGTAATTAATGGTGGTGAGCATGCTGATAATAATATTGACATGCAAGAATTTATGATTACACCAGTGGAACGGACAAGTTTCCGCGATGGATTTGAAAAAATCGTAAATACTTATCACACATTGAAAAAAGTTCTTGAAGATGAAGGATATTCAACTGGATTAGGTGATGAAGGTGGCTTTGCGCCAAACCTTAATTCTTCAGAAGAAGCCTTACAAATGCTGCATGATGCAATTGTTAAAGCAGGTTACACACCAGGAAAAGAAATTGCGATTGCCTTTGATGCTGCAGCTTCATATTTCTATAACAAAGATAAAAAGGTTTATGAACTAGAAGGTAACACATATACAGCTGATGAATTGGGCGAATATTATGGCAAGTTGCTAAAAGAATTCCCAGAAATTATTTCAATTGAAGATCCATATAGTGAAGATGATTGGGAGAACTTTGCTAAATTCACTAAGAATTATGGCGATCGAGTTCAAATTGTGGCTGATGATCCAGTATGTACAAATCCTAAATTGATCCGTAAAGCAATTGAAATGGGACTGGCAAACAGTATTTTAATTAAATTAAATCAAATTGGAACAGTTACAGAAACATTAGAAGCAATTCGATTAGCACGTAAGAACGGCTATACGACAATGATGTCACACCGCTCAGGTGAAACAGGTGATACGTTTGTTGCAGATTTCACTGTTGCAACGAATGCAGCTGAATTGAAATCTGGAGCTCCAGCACGGTCTGAACGGGTTGAAAAATATAACCAATTATTGAGAATTGAAAACCAACTTGGAGAAGATGGAACACGTTTAGCTCACTTCCCTAACGATGTTGACTTTGATTAAACTAAATAATAATTATTGCAGACATATGTAGATGTGTGAGGAGTGATGGAATGTCACCCCTCATATTTTTTACTAGGAGGTAAAATTTATGTTACACGGGTTAAGTAAATCAGAGGTACAAAAGAGGCAAAGAAAATATGGACTTAATCTTGTAGAGGGATCTCATTTTAACTTGTTTCGAGAAATTATGTCGGGATTATGGGGCTTTTCAGCATGGGTGTTGGAGTTTGCATTAATAGTAGAGATTATTTTAAAAGAATATACGCAAGTATTTTTTATTTTATTACTTTTACTTTTTGCTGCAGTAAATGGAGCCTTACAACAAAAGCGTACACAACAATTATTGGCTCCTTTAAAAAAAGATTTAAAGATTCACGTACGAGTTTTGCGTGATGATAAATGGCAAATAATCTCTGCTGACCAATTAGTTCCAGGAGACATTATTAGTTTAAAGCAAGGGGAAATCCTTCCGGCAGATGTAACTTTAATTTCTGGAAAAATAGGAACGGATGAAAGTTCGATTACTGGAGAATCAGCTATGATTCTTCATGATGAAAACAGTGAAGTTTTGTCAGGGGTTAATGTAATTTATGGGGCAGGAATAGCAAGAGTAATTAGAACAGGTAATGATAGTAGAGTCGGGAAAACAGTGAACTTAACAAAAGAACAAAAGGCTAACGATGGTAAATTACAATTTTTGTTGGGAAAAATAATTCATTATTTAGCGATTATCGATACGGTTCTGGTTCTCATATTGTTTACAATTACAATCGTGCGCCATCAAAACATTATTAATATATTACCTTTGATGGCTTTGTTGTTTATTGCGACAATTCCAATAGCAATGCCTTCAAGCTTTAGTATTGCTAATTCTGTAGAAGCAAATGTGTTAGCAAAGGAAAAAGTTTTGGTTAACAAATTAGAAAGTATTCAAAATGCGGCTAATATTGATTTGTTAATGTTAGATAAAACAGGAACACTAACAGATTCAACTTTTGAATTAACAAAAATCCATAATTTTAGTGTATATGAGGATGATGATATTCTAGCATTAGCAAAATCAGCCACTAATAAAATTTCTCCTAGTAATTTGGAAAAGGTATTTCAACGTATGAAAATCAGGCGAAATAATTTAAAAATTTTAAATTTTAATCCATTTGATATTAATAAGAAATATTCAAATTCTAATGTTATTTTTAATGGAAAAAGACTTGATGTAAAATTAGGGTCACCAATTAATCTAATGTCTTCTTCAGACTGGTTTAAATATGTGAAAAAATTAAATAATAAAGTTGTTGCAATGACAATTGATGATGAATTAGCAGCCTTATTCGAAATGACAGATCATCTTCGTCCTGACACATATCGGGTAGTTCAAGAATTGCAACAAAGGGCAATAAAGATGATGGTTATAACCGGCGATAATTTTGTAGCTGCCCAAGGGATTGCGCAGAAATTGAAATTGAAGAGAAAGACGGTAGAGGTATCAGAATTAAGCACCATTCAAAATATTAAAGATGTTTCTGTAATATGTGAGGTTCTTCCTGAAGATAAGTTGACGATTTTAAAATTTTTGAAAGATAAAGGGTATACCGTTGGAATGGTAGGAGATGGAATGAATGATGCACCTGCTTTAAAAGCAGCAGATGTTGGAATTGCAACTTCGAATGCAGTTGATCTGGCCAAACAATCAGCAGGAATAATTATGCAAAAAGAAGGAATTAGTTCGATTAGTGATATTTTGGATAGTGGACACCGAGTTTATCAGAGAATGATGACCTGGACAATAACTAAATTATCAAGAACAGCTCAATTAGCAATTTTATTAACTTTAGGGTATTGGATTGCTAATTTTGTCCCTGTAAATTTAAATGCGATTGTTTTAATCGCAATTTTAAATGATTTAGTAACGATGGTTTTAGGGACCGATAACACTAATATTTCACATAAGCCGGAAAAATGGAATATGCAGAGTTTAGTGAAAATATCACTGATCTTTACCACCGGGTGGGTATTGAGCGGAATGTTACTGTTTATATGGTTATTTAAATCAAATGTGGTGCCATCGAAGATAAGCACAATAATGTTTTTATTTTTGATATTTAGTGCAATGTTAACAATTTTAATGACAAGAACAAGAGGAGCTTTTGAAAAAGGAAAACCAAGTAAGGCGGTTTTGATAATAATTGGAATAAACTGCATTTTAGTTTCAGGATTAGCAATATTCGGGAAAGTAGTATTCCCAATATCATGGAAATTAGTTTTATTGGTTTTTGGCGGAACCTTTGGATTGGCAATGCTAATCGATATGGTTAAGGTTAGATATTACAGCCGTGAGAAAAATATGTAAATATTATAGGTAAAATCAAAAAGACCGTAACTTTTTAAAGCTACGGTCTTTTTGATTGCTTAAACTTTAATTACTATTTGATGAAGAGAAGATCGATAAGATATCCAAGAAGAGGTTGATAAAATCAAGGAAGATATCTAAAGAACTGTCTAACGCAAGGAACGTTCCGTCATAACCATCGGCAACTTCGCCCCGGAAATTAGCAAGGAAACGGACCTTGATCATCTGATTGTCATAGATCGTATAAAGAACAAAAACAACGATGTCGGCAACCAGTAAGAGATTCATCAAAAGGGTCGATCCAATCAAAATGTTAAAGAGCATAAGGATAATAACTGCAAAGAGTGCTCCCAAAAGCGGGCCGCCCCAGCTGGCAACGTTTTTCTTAGTTTGAAGGCCGAATAGCACACAACTGCTGAAAATCGCAAAGGTTATTAAGAAAGCTTCAGCAGTAACGATCATGGCCCTTGAAAAACCGACCGTGGCGTAAAGGGCACCGATACCGACAAGCACTGATTGGGTCAGCATCCAAATCGTGAGGGCGATCGCCCCAATCTCATAACCCTTTTGGTGAGTCTTCCGCGCCTTTTGGGCAAGCCACATAAACAATCCAAGGAAGATAAGGTAGGTGATTCCATGGAGTGAAAATGCAAGTTTAAGCATTAAAATGCCAAAATCATAAAAAATTAATTCAAAACCGGCCAGGAAAAGACTTGCTAAAATTTCAGCCATTACAATGCCGTAAGTCTTCGCAATGTGTTTTCCTAAAAGTTTGCTTTCTTCTGGAGTAACTGGAAACTGCATTGCTTCGCGGACAAATTTCCCCTTTTTTACAAAACTTCCAGAAGCGCCGACACTATTGGCAGCAGTATTCAGTGCAACTAACGGTGAAGTTTCCTTTTCTGTTTGTTCCTGAACTTGGGCGTCAGTCGAAATTTCTTCTGCCCGGGCCTTTACAAGGGCTTCTTGCCATTCTTGAACTGCGTCGTTTAAAATCAGAACAACGTGGGAATCAACGTAGTTAAGCGGAATCGAAATAAGGTGCTTGTCGGCTTGAGTTTTAACAAATTTTTTGAAATCTGCAGGGACCTCCTTGGAGGTTAGTAAATTAAGCCGGGCGTTTTTCTTTGTTCTGCTCATTCCAATTTGGGCAACATCCGCAGCTGAAAGTTGAAATTCAGTGTCTTTCATTGGAACGCGCACGCGGATATAATCCTTTGTTAAGACAACCAGCGGCTGCTTGCTATGGAAAAGATAAATTAACGGGACAACAGCGGTTACGCCAAAAAGGACGATGCAGAAAAGTCCCATTCCAGCGTCACCGCTAGCCAAAACGCCAACCCCCATTGCAACTAATAAAAGTGACATGATCGTTAGTGCAATGAGCTTGAATTTACTCATATAAACCGAAATTTTTTCGTTTTTCAAAATCACTCAATCCTTTTCTTTAAGATACTAAAAATTTTAACATAAAAATAAAAAAGATTACGGAATTTTCCGTAATCTCTTAATTAAATTCTTGAATTAGCACTTAAAAATTAATCAGGGTCATCGGGATCATAAATATCACACTGGATGTTTTGATAGGATGCCCAGCCGATAAAAAATTTAAAGAAAGAAATCGTTTTAGATGAAGCGACGCATGTCAGTTTGTATGTAATTTGATGGAAATCGCCGTCATCTTTAGACTTAAATCCTTTAGGAATGGGAACTTTTGATTTTAAGTAAATTGTGAGTTTACCACTTGTTCGATAAACGCTACTATGATATCCAAAATCTAAGTGAGGGACTTCGAACACAATGCGTTTAATTTGGTCAACGGGAACGATAAGGTTATTTTCTTTAAAGCGGTTAATTGCGTTTCTAAAAGTAATGGTATTTTCCCGAATAGAAATTAACGGTAATGAACTGTTTAATAAAACAGTTAAGTAAGAAAGAAAACCCATGCACCTAATAGGAAAAGAAATCCAAAAGCAACTGCGGCCCCTAGATCGTTAGTTGGAAAGCAGAAAGTGACCATCCACATAATAATTATTGAAAATAACATTGGGAAAATGGCATGTGATCGGCTGATATAAAGGGAATTTTTATCTTTCAAAATCAATCAATCCTTTTCTTTAAGATACTAAAAATTTTAGCATAAAAATAAAAAAGATTACGGAATTTTCCGTAATCTCTTAACTCAATTCTTGAATTACCAAATATTAACCCGTTTATCAGGTGTTAAGTACATTCCATCGCCTTCGTGGACGTCAAAGGTCGTGTAGAAATCATCAAGGTTTTTCGGTTGAACGTTTGCCCGTAAGACGTGCGGAGCATGAACATCGATGTTAAGCAATAGTTTCATTCGTTCCATTGATGCTTTCATTCGCCAAATTCGCGCCCAGTTAATAAAGAATGCTTTCAGGTCTGGTTGGGCTTCGCCTTTTGCGGCTTCAAGGGCACAGCTTAAACCGCCGGCATCGGCAATGTTTTCCGAAACAACCAATTTTCCGTTGACTTTCCCGGCTTCGGTTTCAAGGCCGTCAAATTCATTGATCATGTCTTGGGCAAGCCCTTGGAAATGTTTCAGGTCGGCCTCAGTCCACCAGTTATGCAGATTTCCTTTTTCATCAAATTGGGCACCGTTATTATCAAAGGCGTGAGAGATTTCGTGAGCAATCACCGCGCCGATGCCGCCATAGTTCGCACTTGCTGATTGATGCAAGTCATAAAATGGCGCTTGTAAAATTGCTGCTGGGAAAACGATCACGTTAAATTGCGGATCGTAGTAGGCGTTGACCATGTGTGCTGGCATTTGCCATCTTGTCCGGTCAACTTGTTTGCCCCACCGGCTGTAATGATCAGCAAGGACGATTTCGCTAAAGGATTGGGCATTATCAAGCAAGCTAAGCTGTTCATCGACCTTGAACTTCTTATATAACGGGTCGAGTTCATCCGGATAACCAACGTTGATGCCTAATGCATCCAGCTTAACGATGGCTTGTTTGCGAGTCGATTCGCTTAACCAATCATTGTTTTCGAGGCGGTGCTTATATACATCGACCATTTGGTGAACCATGTGCTCAACGTCGGCTTTAGCATCTGGACTAAAGTACTTATGAGCGTAGTAAAGGCCAACGACCTGATCAAATCGATTCCCGGCAAGGTAGTAAGCAGCTTTTTGCGGTTTCATGGCTTCCCTTGATCCAGAAATTGCCCGGGAAAACTCGCCGCCGGTTACCCGGAAATCATCTGTTAAGTAACTCGTAACGCCGGTCAAAGTATTAACGAGCAACCAGCTCTTAAAGTTTTCAAAGGTGTCCGGGTTGATGATTTCATCAAGGGCCTCATAATACTTCGGCTCTTCGACGATAACCTGATCAGGAGTGTTCTTGATCAAGGCTTCGGTGTATTTTCCTAAATTAAGGTAAGAACTAAACTTCTTAAAGTCTTCAAATGAATATGGATTGTACATCTTCGGATAATCTGCCCGTTCAGTACTATCCTTTTCATGCGGTGCAAGTGAGCGGTCAAACGCTAATGCCCGTTCAAGGTGAGCCTGAGCGGTGGTTTCATCATAGCCGGCCATCTTAAAAAGCTTCATGACCATTGATGAGAAGATGGCGATCAACGCTTTCCCATTTTCATTATCATCAGCGTAGTATGTTTTGTCCGGAAGAATTAATGAAGGAACTGAGGCGTAAAGGGCGTAGCGGTCCGTGTTCTTCATGTCGCTTGCAACGTAAAGTTGGAACGGGGCTTCATAACCCTTCATTGTGAGCTCAACCGCTTTGGTTTCCCAGTCGTTCCAGTCTTTCAGCTTTTCAACGCGCTCCATAAATTTTTTAGCGGGGGTAAATCCGTCAGCATTGCGCTTTTCAAAATCTGAAGCTAAGCGGTAATATTTAATGAATTCACTTAAATATTGGTCTTCAGGTTGAACGGTTCCATCCAACATTTCACCAAAATCATGCATTAATGTCTTTTCAATGTGATCGGCTAGGTCTTGAAAACCACCCGTTGTAGCTTTGTCAGCGGGAATCTTAGCGGTTTTAAGCCATTCGCCGTTTACGGCCATATAAAGGTCGTCTTTGATTAATTGTTCATTGATTTGTTCTTTTGCAGCCATAAAATGACCTCCTTATATAGGATATTTTACCCATTTAAATTCAGCGCGACAAGCGGGCAAACAAAAAGCCAAACAATCGTTAGGTTCCGTCCCACTGCAAACAGAACCTTCACCGATTGTTTGGCCGATCATTAACTATTTATTTTGGCTGCATGAGCATTTTGCATTTGGGTTATTCTTGCAGTTGCAAGCTTTGCCGTCTGCACATCCGCATTTGCAGTTGCATTGACATTGATTTGCGCTCATTGAACACCCTTCTTTGAATTTCAATCTTTTATTTTTAAATTAAATAAGGAGCCTCGACCCTGACTTGAAAACATCATTCCCAAACATGGTCACTTGTTTACCATCTAACACAGGGCTTCTAACTCCTTACATCTTTAATTATATGCAGTTCGGGAGTGGGTGCAAAGAAAAAGAACTGGGTAAAACAAAAAAGCCGTGATCACATCACGACTTTCACTGATGGGTGGTCAGGGGATCGAACCCTGGACCCACGGATTAAGAGTCCGTTGCTCTGCCAGCTGAGCTAACCACCCATAAATCTTGAATTGATAAGCGATAAGAACTTTTCATATCTCATCGACGATTAATATAATATCAAGAATAGAAGATGAATGCAAGCTTTTTTTGAAATTTTTTTTGAGAATTTTGAAAAAAGGCTTAGAATCGGCTAAACTAAGGGATAAATTAGTTTTCGAAAAGGAAGAAATGAGGAATTAAAATGAGTTTAATTTATTTGCGGCACGCTACTCAACGCGATTTACCGTCAATTATGACAATTATTCATGAGGCCCAAGCACTTTTGAAAAGTGATGGCAGTCCGCAATGGCAGGATGGTTATCCCACTGAAGGAACCTTTCAAACTGATATTCAAAAGAATGAATGTTTTGTTTTAATGGTTGGTGATCAAGTTGCGGGAGTGGCGACCCTGGCACATGATCCGCAAGCTAATTACCAAAATATCAGTGATGGTCACTGGAATGTAACTGATCAACCGTACGCAACGATTCACCGAATCGCATTGTCAGCTGATTTTCGCGGAATGCATTTGAGTAATTATTTGATGAATAACTTAATTTCGATTGGAGTCGAACAGGGCATGCAAAACTTCCGGATCGACACCCATGCAATGAATAAACGGATGCAAGGCTTGATCAAGTCAGCCGGATTTCATTATTGCGGAATTATTGACAAGGGCGATAAAGTTCAAGAACGGTTAGGATATGAATTGAATTTATAAAGGAAGGGGTAACAAAACGTCAAAAACGAGCGTGGTAGAAGCAGAAAAGCGAACGAATCGCGTCAGCATAGATTCGAAGATTTTCGAACTTCACTAGCTTCGCGTCGTAGCTCGTTTGTTTTGAAACCCGATGATGTAAAAAGGCTGGACTTTCGTCACAGCCTTTTACTTTTTGTTCTGTGTTTTTATCGCATCTAGAATTGCTTTCCAACCCTTCATCAATAAAGCCGAAAGCCGGTAAAAATCAAAACTGCCATGTGAAGTTAATCTAAATCATCCAAGTATGAGGTAACAGAAGTTAACTTGAATACTTAAAGCACCTTCGTGTAAATTAATAAAAACTCCGGAGATGATTATTAATTTGACCATGTAAGTTTTAAAAATTACCAACTGTGAGCGTAGTTAATAGTAAAGGGGAGAATGTATGATTTATTCCTTGAAAGCTCAGTGACAAATTCGTTGGAGAATGTATAAAAGAAGTCAATTTGTCATCTTTGCTTTAAGTGAAAATCATTAACTACTTTCACTAATCGTTTTATAAATGAAAACTTTGAAAACCAAGCCTAGAGCTTAACTGTATTATAGCATAGTTTTCAAAATGTTCGGCTAGAATTTCGAATGAAGATTGCCGCCTTTTCATGGTTTGGTTTTCATTCGGCGATGATTTATAATAGAAACTGAGAATTTTTCAATTCGATGAGGCGAGTGATTATTTAATAGTCGCTGAAAACCCATTTTAATGGGGGAGGTATTTGCTTATGAAAAAGATTTTAGTTGTCGATGATGAAAAACCGATTTCCGATATTATTAAGTTTAATTTGAAAAAGGAAGGCTATGATGTTTACACCGCCTATGATGGTGAAGAAGCCTTGCAAAAAGTTGAAGAAGTTAATCCAGACTTGATTCTTTTGGACTTGATGTTACCAAAGATCGATGGGCTGGAAGTTGCCCGTGAAGTGCGCAAGACTCACAACATGCCGATCATCATGGTTACGGCTAAGGATGCCGAAATTGATAAGGTTTTAGGTCTTGAAATGGGGGCTGACGATTACGTAACCAAGCCGTTTTCAAACCGGGAATTAGTTGCCCGGGTCAAGGCAAACTTACGGCGGCAATCAGCCACAATGGCAGAAGCGCAAGCTGCAGAAGAAGAAAGTAAAAACAATGACATTGCAATTGGTGACCTTGTAATTCACCCGGATGCCTACGTGGTTTCAAAGCGGGGCGAAAAGATCGAATTGACCCACCGGGAATTTGAATTGCTTTACTACTTAGCCAAGCACATTGGTCAGGTAATGACCCGGGAACATTTACTTCAAACCGTATGGGGATACGATTATTTTGGTGATGTTCGGACCGTTGATGTTACGGTTCGCCGGTTGCGTGAAAAAATTGAAGATAGTCCGAGCCGGCCAATTTGGCTAGTGACCCGGCGCGGAGTTGGATACTACTTGCGGAATCCAGAAACAAATTAAAATTAAATCAAAAGGATTGAGATTAAAGTGAGTGAAGAAAAACAAAACGTTAAAGAAGAAAAGCTTCACTTTTTCCAATCGATCCACTTTAAAATTGCCCTGGTATTTGCGCTTTTACTGTTAATTGCGTTTCAAATTGTCGGGGCTGTTTTTATTCAGCGATTGAAAAGTGATAACTTAAAGACATTTAAACAACGGGTCGAATTGTCGTCATACGTTGATAATTCGCTTGCCCAAAATTTGAGTTCAAGTGACACGCAAAAGGCGAATGCCAAGATCCGAACGATTCTGGAAGACGTTAATAACAGCAACATTACCGATGTTCAGGTTGTTGATGCCAAAGGAAACATCCGGGGCGATAACGACGTTGATAAGCGTTCCTTAGTCGGACAGCGGACAACTGATAGCGACATTAAGCAGGTTTTATATAACGGGCGGACATATTCAAAAATGACGTATGACCGCAGCGACAATAAACGGTATTACATTTCAATTACCCCGTTATTCAGTTCAACGGGGAATACGAACGCGGTTGTCGGGGCGGTTTATATCCGTGCTAGCCTTGAAAGTGTTTATGATTCGTTGAACAATGTAACGGCGATTTTTGCCACAGCGGCGCTGATTGCGACGGTCATCGGGCTTTTGTTGGCAATTATTTTATCAAGTGCGATCACCAGACCGATCGATGAAATGAAGAAACAAACTGCCCGGATCGCGAAGGGCGATTATTCTGGCCAGGTTCACGTGTATGGGAAAGACGAACTGGGACAACTGGCAGAAGCCGTCAATAACCTCTCAGTGCGGGTTGAAGAGTCGCAGGAACAATCAGAATCTGAGCGGCGCCGGCTGGATTCGGTGCTGACCCACATGTCTGATGGGGTTATTGCGACCAACCGCCGCGGAAAAGTTAACATTATTAACCAGGCGGCATGCGATTACCTTGACGTAAATGAAGAGGATACCCTCGGCAAATCAATTTTGGATGTCCTTGATATTCGCGAAGACTATACGTTGCATGATTTACTTGAAAATCAAGAGGAAATTACGCTGGATATGTCAGCGGATGATCATGATCAGATCTTGCATGCATACTTCTCGCTTATTCAACGGGAATCCGGCTTTATTTCAGGAATCGTTTGTGTCTTGCGGGATGTAACTGAACAGGAAAAAATTGACCGTGAATTGCGGCAATTCGTTTCAAACGTTTCGCACGAATTACGGACGCCATTAACAAGTATGCGCAGTTATATTGAAGCGTTAAATGATGGTGCGTGGAAAGATCCGGAAGTTGCGCCGTCCTTCTTAAAGGTGACGCAAGAAGAAACGGACCGGATGATTCGGATGATCAATGATTTACTGAAACTGTCCCGGATGGATTCTGGCCGGGTCAAGCTTGACCTTGAACTGGTCAACTTGAATGAACTGTTTAACTATGTTCTTGACCGGTTTGAAATGATGCTTGAAAAGGACAATAACGATACGCATTCAACCAAGTCAAAGAACTATACGATCAAGCGCGACTTTACCAAGAAGGATCTTTGGGTTGAAATCGACACGGATAAGTTTATTCAGGTAATTGATAATATCATGAATAATGCGATCAAGTATTCGCCAAATGGCGGGGTAATCACGTGCCGGTTACTAGAGACCCAAAACCACGTTATTTTAAGCATTTCAGATCAGGGATTGGGAATTCCAAAGAAGGATCTGAACCATGTCTTTGACCGGTTCTTCCGGGTCGATAAGGCACGGTCACGCGCTCAAGGCGGAACCGGCTTAGGATTAGCCATTTCAAAGGAAGTTATTGAAATGCACCACGGTAAGATTTGGGCCGATAGTGTTGAAGGTCAGGGAACGACATTCTACATCTCCCTTCCATACCATGAATATGACGATGATGAGGAGGATCTTTGGGATGAAAATTAAAAAGTATTTACTGCACATTGGTCTTTTGATTGCAGTGGTTATCAGTTTAGTTTTCTCAGCCATTATTTGGATCGATCCGGCAACCTTTCATCGGAACACGACCCAAACGACCACGACGAATGAATCAGGCAATTCAGCGGATGCAACGGTTCATTATGACCTGGCGGATGTTTATTCGCCAACGGGAATTGCAATAACGCAAAATAAGCAGCAAACTCAGTTAACGAGCAGTAAGGATAACTTGATCAGTGACCTTTGCAAGGATTTGCGGAAAATCAAAGTTCAGCAGATCATTGTTCAAAACGATAAGGACTTTAATACGTACCGCAAAGACTTGCTTGAAAATGACAACATTATCCTGTCGTATTCTAATCAGGTATCGATCGGGCTTTTTGAAAAGCTGATCGGACGTTCAGATATTGCCAAGCAGTATGAAAATCAACGGTTTCAGCATATTGTGCTGCCAACGGCCAATCACCGGGAAATTTATTTGTTAAATGATGTGAACTACAAGGTATATAAGCTGCGATTAAAGATTTCGATTCCGGCTGAAGTATACCGGCGAGTAACGGCAAAGGACATTCAACAGACCCCGATCGAATATCAAGAAATCAGTAAGGGTCATTATATTAAGAATTATCCGAAGGGCGTAACGGTTCCGAAATACAGTTACTTAATCAATAGGGAAAATTCGAGTTTATTTGTGACGCACTTATTAGGGGCCTCAAGTTCAAATTCAATTGCAACCAAGGAACATGACGGGGTCACGACGTATACAACGGATAACGGCCAACGATTGGTTATTAACAGCAAGGATGGGACGGTCAACTATGCCCGTGAAGGCCGTGCAAATGAAGACAAAAAAGACAGTTTCAATGATGCCCTTAAAGACGGGTTTGATAATTTAAGCCATTTAGGAGTTTCATTAGATGATGTTCGGTATCAAAACTATGATGAAAACCATCACCAAGTGACGTATCAAAGTTACATTAACGGGTACCCGATCATTTCGCCGAACTTTTATGGAACATATGAGATCGGAATGCAACCAAACGGCGCAACGGAATACCGGTTCTCAGTCGATGATCTGCAAGTTCCGTTACCAAATAATAATCAAACCGTTAATTTGCCGCCAACCAGTCAGGTTTTGCAAACGTTGAAGAGCAAAAATTATAACCTGGGAAAAGTGAAGAGCATTATTGTCGGTTATCAATGGACCCAGAATTCAGGTTCGCAAATGGTTGTTGATCTGACACCGACGTACTTTATCCGGTATAACGGCAACTGGATCAATTATCAAACATTAAGTCAGAATCATTAGTTAGGAGGAGCAAGAGTGAATTTTAAACGAATTGAATGGATCTTCTTTGTTGCGTTTATTATGCTGGATGTCTTTCTTGTTTCTTCATACTTCAAACAGGGGCCGATAATGGATGCAACGGCCAACCATCCTGAAAATACTACGGTATCAGTGTTAAAGAGTATGCGGGACGATCAGATCACGATTGGCGAAACGTCGAATGAAACGGGAACGGGATACTACGTTTCAAGTCCGAACAACGATGATTTGAAAAATAAAGCCGGCCAACTCCGCTATCAAAGCTGGAGCATGAACGGCAATCTGTTAAATTCAACCTTTGCAACGATGATCAAGGTCAATGCTGATAATCCGCAAAAGGTTTTGAAATCGATCGTGAATGACCCGAACCAGATCATTGATGGGAAGGATTACCAATACAGTAAGGCTCTTTCAACGAAGGATACGATCGTTTATACCCAAAAGGTCAATGACGAGCCATTTTACGACAATGGCGGGCAAATTCGATTCCATCTAAAGAACGGCTATGTCCAAGGATACAGCCAGGGACACCTTGATAATTTACAAACGTTGCGCGGTGCGCGGAAAACGTTGAGTCAAAAGCGGGCTTTGATTTGGTTGTACCAGTATAACAAGCTTCCAAGCAACTCAACGGTTGAATCAAGTAATCTGGCATACTCCAAAATGTTGACGGTTAATGGGAATACGGTTTACATTCCAACTTGGGTTTTTGAAATTAAAAATAACGCTTCCGGAACGATCATTTATCGGCGGATCAATGCCTTTACCGGAGCGGTAATGGATGATAATTAAATTGAAAGGGGTGGATCAGGACGGAAAAACAAGATGATGCAATGCAGGTCAGTGTCCTTGCAAGTGGAAGTACGGGAAATGCAACGTACATTGAGACGCCTGAACATCAAGTTTTGATCGATGCGGGCTTGTCCGGAAAGAAAATCGAAGAACTCATGAATTCGATCGGGCGGACGTTAAATGACGTTGACAGCTTATTTGTGACACATGAACATACGGACCATAGTAAAGGAGTCGGGGTTTTGGCCCGGCGGTATGGAATGGATGTGTACGCCAACCAAAAGACATGGGATGCCATGGCGCCGAAAATTGGGAAAATCAAACCAGAACAGAAGCACCTTTTAGAAGCAGGGAAAGTATTGTCATTAGGCGACCTTGACGTTGAAAGTTTCGGGGTATCGCATGATGCGGCTGATCCACAGTTTTATGAAATGCACCATGCAGGCCATTCGTTTGCAATCGTAACTGATACGGGGTATGTTTCCGAAAGAGTCGAGGGTGTCATTCGGGATGCCGAAGCAATTTTGATGGAATGTAACCACGATACTGAAATGTTGCGAATGGGCCCTTATCCATGGACGTTAAAGCAGCGAATCATGAGCGATACCGGACACCTTTCAAATGAAGATGGAGCTCGGGCTTTGATCGATGTTTTGGGGAATGATACCAAACAGATTTTTCTTGGCCACTTGAGCAAGGAAAATAACATTAAGGAATTAGCGCATCTTACGGTTGAAAATATTATGAAACAACATGATTTGGCCGTTGAGCATGATTTTCATCTTTTGGATACTAGTCCGGATCAAGCAACAGCGCTAATGAAGTTATAATCAATTGTTAATTGAAATTCGGTTTAATTAAGACTGCGACCTTTGTCGTGGTCTTTTTTTATAAGGAAATTTGGATTAAATTATCGATTAATTTTTCTTATATTTAGGTTTAAATTTCTTTGATATTTTACGAATATTATTCATAAAGTGTTCAAATTTGGTTTTTATAATCGAAGATATTAAAAGTAAGTTAGAAGGGAGTGGATCTTGATGGGTGATAAAAATCAATATAGCGGTGATTATACGGAAAATAACCAGGTCGAACAACCGCAACCGGCACCCCAACGACCGAAGAAGAAAACAATGTCGTTGAAAAGGGTCTTTTTAGTGGCATTAGCCGGCGGTGTCCTTGGCGGCGGAATCGTGATCGGCGGATGCGCAGTTTATAATCGGTATTCCAGTCAGCCGGTAACGCAGGATAACCGGAAGGGAAAAACCGTTACGAGCAACATTAAGGTAACAGAAACCAATCAAGCAACCAAAGCGTTTAATAAGGTTAAAAACGCCGTGGTTTCAGTTGAAGCATATTCTTCATCAGATAACTCATTGGATTCGCTTTTTGGGAATTTTGGCGGCGGAAAGAGTGCCAAGGAAACCTCTGAAAGTGAAGGCTCAGGGGTTATTTACAAAAAGTCGGGGAACACAGCATTTATCGTTACGAATAATCACGTTATTGCGGGGTCAAATAAGGTTGAAGTATTAATGAGTAACGGAAAGAAGTTGCCGGCAACAGTTGTTGGTCATGATGCGATTTCTGATTTGGCGGTTTTGAAGATCAATGCCCAAGATGTTACGGAAGTTGCTTCTTTTGGTAATTCAGATGATATTCAAGTTGGGCAAACCGCCCTTGCGATTGGCTCGCCATTGGGATCTGAATACGCAACCTCGTTGACTGAAGGAATTATTTCAGCCAAGAAGCGGACAATCGACGTTACAAACAGTCAAGGAGTAACAACGGGTCAAGAAACGGTTATTCAAACTGATGCAGCCATTAACCCCGGAAATTCAGGCGGACCATTAATCAACTTGGCTGGTCAGGTAATCGGAATCAACTCAATGAAACTTTCAAGTACGGGAACTGGTTCGGGTTCATCAACTTCGGTCGAAGGAATGGGCTTTGCGATCCCAAGTAATGAAGTTGTATCGATTATTAATCAGTTAGTTGCTAACGGAAAGGTGATTCGGCCAGCATTGGGGATTTCGCTGATTGACTTGAACAATATTCCGGAAGAGCAGCAACAAAGTGTCTTGAAGCTTCCGTCAAGTGTAACGGGCGGAATCGTGGTTGCCAAGATTAATGATAATTCACCGTTGAAAGGATCAGGAATTCAGAAGGGCGATGTAATCGTTAGTCTGGGCGGGAAAAAGGTCACGGGCTTAGCAAGTTTACGTGAAGCACTTTATGCGCATAAGCTTGGAAGTACCGTTGAGATCGGATACTATCATAACGGTCAGGAAAAGACGACCAAGGTTCGATTAACGCTTGAAGCTAACGATCAAAATACGACGGCGGCGTCAAATGAAGATGGAAATTAAATAAGGATAATGTAAAAAGAGGCTGTGACATAAGTCACTAAATCACAGGAGGCACTCCAGCGAGAATT
>DSTMR04002__coassemble_882_pt1 | contig 29756 bp, 25 predicted proteins | sample DSTMR04002__metabat2_high_PE_019 | metagenome-assembled genome bin DSTMR04002
CAACAGTTAATGCTTCTCCTAAAAGTTCTTCACCAATACGATTTGACAAAGAGCCTTTTATCTATTCTTTTTTCTTACGAACGAGCGTGATTCCACCGCTAACTAACGTAATGGTTATTCCAATCGCTGAAATGAGGATTCCAAGTTTTAATCCTGGAGTATGGTAGTTCAATTCAACGTGATGAACGCCGGCAGGAAGCTTGATTCCAATAAATGCGGTGTTCGTGCGCAGGAGCGGGACCTTTTTCCCGTTGACCGTGGCTTGCCACCCATCGGAGTACGGAATCGAAGAGGTCAAGATTCCCGGACGGGTAGTCTTGATCGTTCCTTGAAGATGGTTCGGCGACAATTTCAGCTGCCGTAGCCGATTCTTTTGAATGGTTTGAACTTGGTGAGCATATTGGCTTCCAAGGGGTTCGGCAACCAGTTTCAAATTAAACGAGTAAGTCCCTAAATGGTTAAAGTTCAGCGCAATCGTTTGCGGAATCTGAGGGTAAAATCCTAAATTCATCGTTCCGTTTTTGACTTGTTTATAGAATGACAAAATTTGAGCCTTCGGTTGTTTGATAACTTCTTTTCCAAGTGGGGTAGTTGCTCGAATTTTAAAACTTTGATCAGGCAGACCGCTAATAATGTTGTTTCGGAATGCCTGGTAAGCACTTAATTTCGAGTTTTGGGTCAACTTTCCATCGCTCAAATGATAGTCGGCATTGGTTTGCTGCATTGTAATTTGTTGTTTCAACGTTAATGGTTGATAATGCAAGCTTTCAAATTCAAGGTGCAGTTCAGAATTCTTCAATGTTTTTTGCTGTTCAGGGGTCAAATTTTGAAGATCGAGAACAACTTTGTAACTTTCATTTGAATCCAGATGCTTGAGGTGTTGCGAATCAATTAGGTTTCCGTTACTTGAAATCAATTTAAACGGAAGGTTGATAACCTGCCCCTTAACAGACGCTTGCGGCAGACCGGTCGGGTGGTTGACTAAAACACCATCAGCAAGGGCCCGCTCTTTTTGAGTTGGACCATAGGCTGCGTACTGGTCAGGGGTAAAGACCTTCGATTGCCAGTACATTAGTGGAAAATTCTGCTGGGTACGGTACCGCAGAATCCGGTCGTTTGTATACGTATTCAGCATTTGGCTGGCATCGAGCGTATAGCCGGCCGGAATCTTAGCACTATTTGGTTGTTGGTGGTGAACAAAGAGGTATTTAACCCCGAAAAAGTTATTCGCAACTGTCCGATCATCAAACTGGGCAAGCGGAATGTTAGCCTCAAATTGAGTATTTTGCAGATTTTGAGCAAAGTCGCCAATTAATTTATTCTGTAATGAATAGTATGAGTTGATGGAATTAACGTTTGCTTGTTGATTATTGTACATATGATATCCAGCACCGAAATCTGCATTTTGACTGATCGTTGAGATTCGATAACCAGTTTGATCAGTTAGTTTTTGGGCAAGCTTTCCGTATTGAATATCAGCAAGGCGCGAGTAACTTTTCCGCGGCAGCATTTCGTTTGAATATCCTTCATTGAAAGGAGCTTCAAAGTAAACAGCATTGCAAATCACGTTTAATAAGACGACTCCAAGAAGAATTTGCCGCGCATGGTGCGGTTGATAATGGTGAATCAAAAGCAACGCGCCAAGGGTAACGAAAAGAAAGACAACGGGAATAAATATCTTTTCATTATTTTGGAAGAAGTAGTCCGCACAAACATAGGTGATGTAAAGAATGGCTCCAATCGTAAACCCTTTAATGGTTTTTACAGATAAAGTTTCAAGGTTGTCAGCAAGGGCCGCGCATGCTAAAGCAACTGGAAGGCATAACATTAACGTCCACCGGTTAGAAGGAGCCAAAAAGCCGTTGAAAACGGAAGCACACGCAGGAATAAGCAAAATAATGAAACTAATGATCAAAACTGAGTTAATGATTCGATATTGTTTAAATGCTTTGAAAGTGTATAAAATGGCAAAAAATGCGATGCTGGCAAAGCCAAGGGCACTCCAAAAGTAAAAGTCGCGGTTGCCGCCATTGATCAGTTGTCCCGGCAAGCTTAAATAGTAATATGCCGGATATACTTTTAATCCGTTGGCAAAGGTGCTTGAAGTCCGGGTTGAATTATGAACGGCAATAATTTCCGGAAGTAAGAGAACGGCCGCGTTGATAATGCTTAAAACCGTTGCGCCCGCCAGCTTAGCAAACAATTTTAGGTAGTTTTTCTTGGTTTTAAGATCCCATAATAGGCTCAAGCCTAAATATACAATGGCTCCTAAACCAAGGATATAGGCAAAGTAAAAGTTATTAATCAGCATCCACGTAAATGTGAACAGTAACGGCCAGACAGATCTTCCTTGAATGACCCGTTCAAGATTGACGATCAAAATTGGAAAGATAATAAACGGCAGGGTAAAGAACGGTTGGGCAACGTTTGAGTAAAGCAGAAAAGCATTAAAAAGGTAGACAAGCGCGCCGATAACAACCGACGAATCTTTTAATTTTAAATGGAATGCACACCAGCAAAATGCTAAACCGGCACAGTATAGCCGCAAAACGATTAGTAATTGATATGCGAAAATCATTTTACTTGCTGGGAAAAGCAAAACAAGGTATGCAAAAATGTCACCAAATAAATAGTAAGCATCAACTTGGAAAGCATCGCCGCCAAGTCCCATATGCCACGACCAGCCGGGGAGGGCCGCAAGGGATGGATGGTGGATAAAGTTTAGTAAGCATTTGCGAAATTCGATTAAAAGCGGCAAATGCTGATTAGCACCATCGAGTCGCCAAATTAACGAATGTCCGGTGACCAAGTAAGTTCCGTACACAAATAAAGCAACGATTAAAAATGTTGCGGTGTATTTTAAATATCCGAATTTATGGCTTTGACGATCAAACGAAAATTCCACCAAAAGGCCCTCCTTACATTATTCTCTCTTTATTTTAAAGCATGAAATCTAAAAAGAGAAGAGGGCGAAAAAGCTTTAAGAATCAAAGAATCGGGCATATTAAAAAATAACCGTGAGCGAACTCACGGTTATTTAATGCTTCAAAGTTATTTTTTCTCTTTCAAAATGTATACTGGACGATTCTTGACTTCCATGAAAATCTTGCCGATATATTTACCGACGATTCCGAGACAAAGGAGTTGAATTCCTCCAATAAAAAGGAAAATGCATACCATGGATGCCCATCCAAATGCTGAACCGCCGTATAGAAGTTTTCTTGCAATTACGAAAATAATCCCGATAACGGATGCAACTGATGAAAGTAATCCAACGTATGACGCAATGTTTAACGGCGTTTGGGAGAAGGAAACAATTCCATCAATTGAGTATTTCAATAAACTCCAAAAGTTCCAGCTTGTTTTACCAGCAACCCGTTCTTTGTTTTGGTATTCCAGGTATTTCGTCTTAAATCCGACCCAACTGAAAATTCCTTTTGAGAACCGGTTGTATTCAGACATTGAAAGAATTGCATCGACCATTTGCCGGGTCATTAAACGGTAATCACGGGCACCATCAACGATTTCAGTGTCGGAAATTTTGTTGATCAACTTGTAGAACATGTGGGCAAAGAATGACCGGATCGGTGGTTCACCCTTGCGATCGACTCGCCGTGTTCCAACACAGTCGTATTCGCCAGATTCAAGATAACCAAGCATTTTTGGTAATAATTCAGGCGGATCTTGAAGATCGACGTCCATTACCGCAACATAATCCCCCGTTGCTTGTTGTAATCCGCAGTAAAGGCCGGCTTCTTTTCCAAAATTCCGTGAAAATGAGGCATAGTGAACATGTTCCGGATCTTTTTGTTGAAGTTTCCGTAATTCACCAAGGGTATTGTCTGATGAGCCATCATCAATAAACCAGTATTCGAGTTCAATATTTGGTAATTGCGGGGCAACCTTTTCAACGGCGTCATAGAATAACGGAATTGATTCTTCCTCGCAATAGCAAGGTATAATGATTGAAAGTTTTTTTGTCATGATTGTTATGTTACTCCTCTAATTTAGCTACTAATTGATCTGTAAATTGATCAAGGGTATCAAGGTCTTCGTCAGTGTCAGGTGAAAGATTGATTTTAACGTCCGGCGCCCCTTGAATTGCGCCGGCTTCTTTTAATACACGACTAAACTCATCAACTGCGGTGCAATAATATTCGCCATAGAATGTATCACCTGATCCAGCAACTCCATATATTTTGCCTGACAAATCAGTTTCTTGTAGATCGTCGAAGAAATCCATCCCTTCATCTGGCAAATTTCCTTCATCGTAGGTATAAGGACATACGATGCACAGGTCAGCATCTTCAAAATCGCTGACATCGGCTTGTGAAATTTCATCAACTTGAACATCAAGCCCCTGATCTTCAAGATTTTCAGCAATGATATCAGCAATGTCTTCGTTATTTCCGGTAATTGTTGCGAAAACGATCTCTGCTTTGGCCAATGGAATGCCTCCTTTCCGTAAACCCATATTTTTTCATTATACCAAATTATATCAAAAATCAGCGGTAAACGTGAGAATTGTTTATTAGAATTTACCGAATAGTAATAAGTTAAGGTATAATGAAAAAGAATAATAATTTGATTCGGAATGGAGGATAATTAAATGATTACATTAAAGTCGCCACGCGAAATTAAAGAAATGGCAGTTTCAGGCGCAATTTTAGCTGGGATGCACGTTGGATTGCGTGACATTGTTAAACCTGGGGTATCAAGTTGGGAAGTTGAAAAATTTGCCCGCAAGTACTTCAAAGAACATGATGCAATTCCTGAACAAATTGGATTTGAAGGATACAAGTATGCAACATGTGTCAGTGTTAATGATGAAATCTGTCATGCCTTTCCACGGAAAAATTTGATTTTTAAGGAAGGCGATCTGGTTAAAATTGATACGGTTGTTAACTATCATGGAGCAATGAGCGATTCATGCTGGAGTTATGTTGTTGGGAAACCAAGTCCAGAAGTTGAACGATTAATGGAAGTTACAAAGAAAGCTTTGTACCTTGGAATTGATCAAGCTCAAGTTGGCAACCGAATCGGTGATATCGGGGCTGCAATTCAACATTATACGGAAGATGAAAACGGCTATGGCGATGTCCGGGAATTCATCGGCCATGGAATTGGACCAACGATGCACGAATCACCGAATGTTCCGCACTATGGTGAAGCCGGAAAGGGAATGCGCCTTCGTGAAGGAATGACAATTACCATTGAACCAATGATCAATACCGGGACATGGCGGGCAGTGATGGATGATCCGAACGGCTGGACAGCCCGGACAGCAGACGGCGGTCTTTCATGCCAATATGAACATACAATTGTAATTACCAAAGACGGCCCCAAGATTTTAACATCACAAGATCCAGCAATGGACGAAAAATACCTGTATAAATTTAAGTAAATCCTAATAATCATTAAGATAAGGATTTGCTTTTAAAATCAAAGTAGCCAAAACGTTGATTTAATCATAAATGTCCAATAATTTAATCTTTGTGCAAATTAACCTTTTCTCAGATAAGTAAGTAAATCCTTACCAAAAATCGATAATTTACTTGTCAAAGAATTATTTATTGGTATAATTACACTAGATATTTGATTATCTTTTTAGATAAATACACCAATAAATTTAGATAGGGGTATAACAATGAAAGTTAGAAAAGCTGTTATTCCTGCAGCCGGATTAGGGACACGGTTCCTTCCAGCCACAAAGGCTTTGGCAAAGGAAATGTTCCCAATTATTGACAAACCTACAATTCAATACATTGTTGAAGAAGCACGTAAGTCAGGAATCGAAGACATTTTAGTTGTTACAGGAAAGGGTAAGCGGCCAATCGAAGACCACTTCGACTCAGTTCCTGAACTTGAACAAAACTTGAAAGCAAAGGGCAAGAACGACTTACTCGAACTTGTTCAACAAACAACGGACATTAACTTGTACTTTATCCGTCAATCACATCCACGTGGTTTAGGGGATGCGGTTTTGATGGCCAAGGACTTTGTTGGGAACGAACCATTTGTTGTCATGTTAGGTGACGATATTATGGACGACAAGGTTCCGTTGACGAAACAATTGATTGACCGCTATGAAGAAACACATGCTTCAACATTAGCTGTGATGAAGGTTCCGCATGAAGAAGTTAACAAGTACGGTGTAATTGACCCGGTTACTGAAACTAAACCAGGTTTATTTGATGTTAATAAATTTGTTGAAAAGCCAGATGTTGATAAGGCACCATCTGACTTGGCAATTATCGGTCGTTACTTATTAACACCTGAAATTTTTGATATGCTTGAAACTCAAAAGCCAGGTGCTGGTAATGAAATCCAATTAACGGATGCAATTGACCGGTTGAACCAAATTCAACGCGTATTTGCTCATGAATTTAAGGGTAACCGTTATGATGTGGGTTACAAGTTTGGCTATTTGAAGACTTCAATTCAATTTGGATTGAAACACCCAGAAGTAAGTGCTGACTTAAAGGCATACATCAAGGAATTAGCAAAAACACTTAAGTAATTCATGACATTAATTATGGAAGGTCGTGACGAGAGTCCGACCTTTTTATTTTTTGTAATCATAATTTAACGGGAAATCCTTATTTAAAGTGGTTTAATAAGGGTATGTGCGTTTTATTAATTGAAATAAGCAAAGGAATTACAAAATGAAAAAGTTTGGTGCGAACTTAAAGGAGTTTGCCAAGACTGCATTGAAAAAGACGATTCAGGGCGATATCTTCAATATGGCGATTGTGGCAACGTACTATGTTTTGCTTACAATTGTGCCAATCGTGATTTTTATTGGAAATATTTTGCCGATCATGCATTTAAATGCGACCCGGATCATGCCGTATTTAAACGTTGCCCTTCCGGAACCGGTATATAATTTCTTAGGTCCGATCGTCCGGAAGTTTTTGACGCATGGTTCAGGTGGGATTGCTTCATTCTCAATGATCTTCACCTTATGGGCCGGCAGTCGCGGCATTAATGCGTTAAAAAGGTCGATGAATCAAATATTTGGAGTGGGAGATTCACAAGATTTTATTGTGACAACTGTATTATCGATTTTGATCACGCTGAGTTTCGGAGCGTTGTTAGTGACGACGTTTGTGATCTATAGTTTTGGTCAAATTGTTCTTGAATATTTAACACCGATTTTTAAACTCCCGTTATCGTATTTGGAGATCTTCTTACGGTATCGCTGGTCGGTAACATTTGTCATTATCTTTTCAATTTTGTGTTTGATTTATATTGTATTGCCCAATGTTAAAGTTCACTGGTTATCAGTTTGGCCAGGGGCTTTAGTTGCGGCATTGGGATGGATGGCGTTAACCGGCATCTTTACAATTTACGTGAAGTATTTTGCATATCGAATTTTAAGTTACGGAACGATTGGAACGTTTCTGGTATTACTTTTCTGGATGAATTTTACAAATTTAATTATTCTCTTTGGGGCAATTGTTAATGCATTTTTGGAAGAGAAAATTTATGGAAGAGTTGTCCCCAAGGAACATCGTTTTGGAAAGAAAGTTCAGCGAAAAATTCATGAACGCCGCCAAAAACAAAACTAAAGGATCGGGAAAAATCCCGATCCTTTAGTTTTGTTCATCAATAAACTGGTTGATTTCATCCATTGAAAAGCCTTTCCGGTATAAGGCCATTTTAACTTTTTGATTGCGTTGAGAAAGAGGCAGCCTTTGATACCGGCGCATGATTTTGGTACCTTGAAGTCGGAGCTGTTCTATTTCTTGATCTGTATCTTTTTCAAGGCCAAGCCGATTGATTGCTTCGGTTGCAATCTCGGAACTGAAGCCTTTAGTGAAAAGGCCGTTTTTAATTTTCTGAATTTTAACTTTGAAGGCTTCCCGATGATATTTACGGGCAAGTTTTTGAGTAATTTTGATTGAATTTTGAAGTTGATCTTCAAAGGAAAATTCTTCAAGGGCGGTTTCAATATCATTTTCAAGGACGCCTTTTTGGCGTAATTTTTGGGTAATGACTTTCGGTCCTTTATCTGAGGTTTTGGCAATTGTTCGGACATAGCTTTTAGCGTACTCAAGATCATTAATATAGCCTTGATTGCGTAAACGTTGAAGAACGGGTTCAATCTGAGAATCAGTAAAATCGTGTTGTTGAAGGTATTGAATGATTTCCTTTTCAGTTCTTAACTGGTAAGAAAGGTAATCAAGGGCTTTATTGTAAGCTTTTGAAATTGAATCAGCATCCGTGATGGCCTGGATCTGGTCATTTGTGATCTCCTGATCTTTATGCAGGCGAAATTGGATCAAAACTTCTTCGCTGACAGGAAATCGGTATTGGCCGTCAATAAAAATATTGTACCGGCCTTTTCGTTTTTGAGCTTGAATTGCTGTAATTTTCACGTTATCAACCTCCAATTCTTACTGCCATTATAAACGTTGAAATTGTTTAATGCTATAATTGAAATATTCTGAGAGGGGTTCTTTATGGAAAAAAAGAGAATTATTAAATTAAAAATCAAAAAAATGGGAATTAATGGTGAAGGCATTGGTTATTTTCAGCGCAAAATCGTTTTTGTTCCGCAAGCATTGCCGGAAGAATACGTTTTGGCCCGAATTGAAAAGGAGCAGGCCAAGTATATCAGTGCCGAACTTGTTAAAATTTTAAAAAAGAGTCCGGTTCGAACTCAACCCCGGGATAAGTATGACGTTGGTGGAATTGAACTTGAACATCTTCAATATTCAGCTCAATTAAAATTTAAAGAAGATATTATTCGGCAATCATTAGCAAAGTTTAAGCCGCAGGGATATCGTCAAATGGAAATTCGTCCAACGATTGGAATGGATGAACCATATCATTATCGGAATAAAGCGCAATTTCAGATTCGAAAGTCAAAGAGCGGGAAGATTCTTGCGGGATTATATCGTCCTAATTCGCATTTTCTTGTAGATCTTCCGACTTTTAGTACGCAAAAGCCGTTAACGATGAAGGTCATGCGCACAGTTGTTGCTCTAATCAAAAAATGGAATATTTCGGTATACGACGAGCGGCAGCATCGCGGATTATTAAAGACGGTTGTGATTCGGGAATCTGAGGCATTTAATCAGATTCAAGTCATTTTTATTACAACGAGCGATCGGCTCCCTCAAAAAAATCAATTGATCAATGATCTTCAGCAGCAATTTCCAGAGATCATTTCAATAATGCAAAATGTAAACCGAAGCCGCGGGTCCCAGATCTGGGGTGATGAGACGTTTAATTTGGCAGGAACCGATTATCTTGACGAGCAGCTTGGAAACGTTCATTTTAAATTATCAGCCCGGGCATTTTTCCAATTGAACCCGCAGCAGACGATTCGATTATATGATCAGGTTGCGCAAGCACTCGATCTTCAGCCGCATGAAACTTTAGTTGATGCCTATTGTGGGGTCGGAACGATTGGATTATCCGTTGGCCAAAATGCAAAGGAAATTCGTGGAATGGATATTATTCCAGAGGCAATTCAAGATGCACGAATGAATGCCCGGCTTTCCGGGATTTCGAATGCGACGTATGAAGTCGGAACGGCGGATAAATGGTTTGCAAAATGGACAAAGGAAGGCTTTGTTCCGGATGCGTTAGTCGTGGATCCCCCGCGAACGGGACTTGATGAGCGGCTTATTCAAACGATCCATCAATTCAAACCGCAAAAGTTTGTCTACGTTTCGTGCAATCCGTCAACATTGGCACGCGACTTAGTAAAATTAACGAATGATTATCATGTGGAATACATTCAATCAATTGATATGTTTCCACAGACAGCAAGGTGTGAAGCAATTGTTAAGTTCAAGAGAAAGTAAACGGAATTTGATTAGGGCGTTAATTATTTTAATTGCGCTGATCAGTGGAATTCAGCTTGCAACTTCTTCAGGGCGGGCAATGAATATTTACCAGCCGCCGCTTGAATCGTTTGACCAAAATGTGAATTACATTCAAGGAACGAAAACCGAGAAGGAATTGACCCAATTGATGAAGAACCGGCACTTTATCGGAACGGTGACGTTGGTTAAAAATAATCATTTGGTATATCAACAAGGATTTGGATATGCCAACCAGGCCCAGGGGTTAATGAATTCGGGAAAGGTTACATACCAAATTGCCTCGATCCAAAAAAGTATGACGGCGGTCCTGTTAATGAAAACGGCAGCTGAAAAACATTTTTCACTTGATACACCGGTCAGCAAGTTTTATCCGCAAATTCAAGGGGCCAATTTAATCACCTTACGGAATTTATTGACGATGACTTCAGGCATTGCAGACCAACGGCCAATCAAGAAACCGGCAAATGATCGTCAGTTTCTCCAATACACGGTTAATAAAGTCAAAATTAACCCGCAAATGATTGGGCAGCTGCATTATCAACCGGTTAACTTTGTTTTATTAGCTGGGATCATTCAACGCGAAAATCAGATGAGCTATTACAAATATTTTGAACAAAATATTATCAAACCGCTTGGCCTCCGATACTCATATTTTTATCAGAATATGAATAAATACCGGGCCGTTCAAGCGCAAGGATATCATTTTAATCCGCAAAAGCCGATTAATCCGCAAAAGCCGACTGCATATGTTCCGTTTAAGGAAAAACGGGCCGGGTATGATGAACAGTTGGGGACAGGGAACTTGTACATGTCAAATGGTGATCTTTATCAGACATTACGGGCATTTATGACTTCCAGCATTCTTACCCCACGGCAGACGGCAGCCTTGTATTCGCCAGGAAAGACGCGGTCGACATATTTATCAGGAGTTTACTCGATTCGGCAAACAGTTCCGCAACTTCTTGGACAGCAGTATTCGGGGTATCATTTTCATGGAACGGAATTCGGCTTTGATACGATCGGTGATATTTCGAAAAACGGGGCGGATGCGGTGATCTTCACATCAAATGCCGCTAACTACGGGGCAAATAATAATTATTCATTAGATATCCCGATTTATAAGCAATTAATTGATGATTCCCAAATTTTTTAGGAATTTTGATTAAACTTTGGTATAATACTCATGATGATCGGTGTAATCAACACCTGTGTTTATAGAAAGCAGGCTAAGTATGCGTCACTCACGAGGCCCCAAAGAGGGCGAGTTTATTACGATAAAAAGTTATAAGCACGACGGTAGTTTACATCGAACATGGCGCGATACGATGGTATTAAAGACAAGTGATAATGCAATTATCGGATGCAATGACCATACGCTTGTAACTGAAGCAGACGGTCGGCGATGGGTTACCCGGGAACCGGCGTTGATTTACTTTCACAAGCACTATTGGTTCAACATTGTAACCATGATTCGCGATAATGGAGTTTCATATTACTGCAATCTGGCATCGCCTTCTGTAATGGACCGTGAAGCCTTAAAGTACATTGACTATGATTTAGACGTGAAGGTTTTTCCGAACGGTGAGAAGCGGTTGCTTGATGTAGATGAATATGAAGATCATAGTAAAAAATGGAATTACTCTCCGGAAATCGACAAAATTCTCAAACATAATGTTTTAACTTTGGTCGACTGGATCAATAACGGTAAGGGTCCGTTTTCAAAGGAATATGTTGAGATTTGGTATAATCGCTATCTTCAATTATCACGCCGACAGTAGAAGGGTAGATACCGTTTATAACTTGAGCCGCGTGGAAGGGTGCGCGGCTTTTTTGATAATGTGAAAGGAGTTTTAAATGTTTTTAAACGAAAAACGGAAAAAGAAGCTGATGTTTTGGTCAGCTGAACTGTTGTTGTTAGCAACTTTAATTTTTGTATTTACCAAGATTCGGTTTGTTTTCAGTCCGGTGTTCACCTTTTTCCAAACACTGTTTGCACCATTTTTAATTGCCGGATTTTTGTTTTATTTATTGAATCCGTTAGTTAAAATGCTGATGAAAATCAAAATCAAAAAATTCAAGGTCAAGCGACCGTTAGCAATTACCATTGTCTTCTTGCTTTTGGTTTCAGTTTTAGGATTAGTGATTTCATTCTTTATTCCCCGGCTGATCGAACAGATTAAATCGCTGGTAATCGGACTTCCAGGATATTTAAGCGAATTGCAACGGTTTTTGACGCATTTATTCAATAATAGCCATATTGATTGGCTACAGAAAGTCGATTTGCACTCTTACATGAATAAGTTTGAAGGGTCACTAACTTCGATTTTAAAGAAGTTTATTTTATCATTAACAACTAGTTTAGGATCGGTAATTGGAACAATTACAAGCGTAACGGTTACGTTAGTGACGGTTCCGTTTATTCTTTTTTATATGTTAAAAGATGGTGAAAAACTGGTTCCAACGGTTGAAAAGTTTTTCCCAGAGCATAATCGGAGAAAGGTTGCGCAGTTATTACATGAAATGAGTGCAACATTATCACGTTATATTTCAGGGCAAATGATCGAATGTCTTTTTGTTGGAACTTTTTCAGCAATTGGTTACAGTATGACGGGCATTCCGTATGCATTATTAGTCGGACTATTTGCCGGAATTACGAATATTATTCCGTACCTTGGACCGTATATCGGATTAATGCCGGCTTTGTTTTTAGCATTTTCAAAATCACTGCCAACGGTTTTCTGGGTAATCGTTGTCTGCATTGTAGTTCAACAGCTGGATGGTAATTTGGTATATCCAAACGTAATTGGAAAGTCGCTTCATTTACATCCGTTAACGATCATTATTATTTTGTTAGTTGCCGGGAACATTGCCGGACTTTTAGGAATGATTCTAGGAGTTCCGTTATATGCCGTTACTAAGGTCGTCGTTAAGTTTGTTTACGATATTGCTCAAATTAGAACAACACCGGAAAAAGAACAATCCAAAGAATAGGCAGTCTATATTAATTGCTGATTCCGAAGTTTTGTGATAACTTTAAGCATAGGTTAGATTTTAATATAGAAAAAGATGGGATGAAAAAATGACAAAAAAAATTGCAGTTCTTGGCGCAGGTTCTTGGGGAAGTATTTTAGCCAGCGTCCTTGTTGAAAACGGAAATCAAGTCATGCTTTGGACAAATTCCGAAGAACAAGTAAAGGAATTGAACGAAAAGCACACTAACGAACATTATATTCATGACTATACATATCCAAAAGAGTTGATTACGACCCTCGATTTGAAAGAAGCTGTTACAGGAGCAGACTTTGTATTGTTTGCAATCCCAACGAAAGTGATTCGTCCGGTAGCCCAACAATTACTTGAAGTCTTGAAGGAACTTTCAATCAAACCAATTTTAATTCATGCAAGTAAAGGGTTGGAACTTGGAACTCACAAACGTTTGTCACAGGTTATTACTGAAGAAATCCCTGAAGAATATCGTTCAGGAATGGTTGTCTTTTCTGGCCCAAGTCATGCTGAAGAAGTTGCCAATAAGGACATTACATTAATTACAGCTGCAAGTGAAAATCTTGATAATGCGCATGCAGTTCAAAAGATTTTCATGAACAAGTACTTGCGAATCTACACTAATACTGATGTGATCGGGGTTGAAGTTGGTGGTGCATTCAAGAACATCATCGCAATCGGAGCTGGAATTTTGCACGGCTTGAAATATGGTGATGACGCTAAAGCTGCTTTGATGACCCGGGGATTAGCTGAAATCAGCCGGTTAGGAGTTGCGTTAGGCGCAGATCCAAGTACATTTATGGGATTAAGCGGAGTCGGTGACCTGATCGTTACATGTACAAGTGTTCATTCACGTAACTGGCGGTGCGGTAACCAATTAGGTGAAGGTAAGGAACTTGATGACATTATTAAAAACATGGGAATGGTTATTGAAGGGATCAACACATGCAAGGCTGCATACGAACTTGGAAATCAATTAAATTTGACCCTTCCAATTTGCCATGCAATGTACGATGTTCTTTACAATGATGCTAATATTCCAGAAGAAATTGAAAAGTTAATGACTCGTCCAGGCAAGAGTGAAATGGAAAAGTACGACGAATGCTAAGCAAAGTCGTTGAATGAATGGAAGAGGCTGCGACATTAGTTGCAGTCTCTTTTTTAGTATTCATCATTTTACCTGCAAAATTTGACGGTAAAACTAGAATTTTGTAGTATTATTCTTGGATAAATAGCGATAATTAGGTGAAAATATGGGAAAATTACAAATTAAATATATTACAAAGGAAATGCCGCTTATTACTGATAAGAAGGCAAAAGATAAGAAAGCTAAAAATAAAAAGAATGATGATCGGCATCTTTGGCTTTTGCGCGGAGTTAATTTAGACATTAATGATGGCGAAGCGGTTGGAATCGTTGGGGCAAACGGTTCGGGAAAGTCAACTTTGATGCGAATCATTGCTGGATTGGATGAACAAACGACGGGTTTTATTACAACCCACTCACGGATCACCTATGCGGGGACGAACGGAATTCTTGATCCGGAATTGACCGGATTGGAAAATATTCGCAAAGCAATTGCCAAATCAGAAATTGACGACTTTAAAGGTGATCACATTACCAACGCCATTTTAAACTTTACCGAACTTGGCGAATGGTTGTATTGTCCTGTAAAAGCATATTCAACGGCGCAGTATGCACGGTTATCAATGGGGATTGCAATGCACCTGGAACCAGATTTAGTTCTTCTTGATAATGTTTTTGGAATTCTGGATCAACCGTTTTATTTAAAGGCTTCAAATAAGGTTCAGGAACTTAAAGACAAAGGGGTTTCCTTTATCATTGCGGATTCAAAGAGTATTGTGATCGAAGGCTTCTGTGAACGGGCTTTATGGCTTCAATACGGAGAAGTTCAAGATTTTGGACCAACACAATCAGTTGTTCAACAATATAACTATTCTTTGGATTGGTATAATGCATTGTCACGCCCAGAGAAAAATGATTTTATTGCTAAAAAACAGCAAGAGCAAATGGACTTTAACATTGACAGTGTTTATGAAGAATTTAAAATCGAACAGTTCCGGCATGGCTACACGCGAAAAGATGAACCCCGGATGCGGAAGGCATTTTTCGTTGAAAAGGGAATTGATCCGGTTTATCAAGATCAGGTAAATAAGGGACAAACCCAGAAAAAGGCTAAGCGGAAATGGCCGAAAGTAGTTTTAATGTTAATCTTGCTGGTTGCGTTACTTCTTGGGGCAGGGTATTTCTTAGCAACCAATAAGCGGCATGTCCGGAAGACGAATAAACAGGCAGCGGTTGAATATGTTCTCCCAACCAAGAATGCTTGCAATTATCAACAAATCATAAATCGAAAAATTTAAGGTGGAAATTAAATGATGGATCAAAAGAAACTCAAGGAAGAAATTGAAAAACGCCGGACATTTGCGATTATTTCTCACCCAGATGCCGGGAAAACGACAATTACGGAACAACTTCTTTTATTTGGGGGCGTTGTTCGCCAAGCCGGGACAGTTAAAGGAAAGAAGACCGGCAATTTTGCTAAGTCTGACTGGATGGAAATTGAAAAGAAACGTGGAATTTCCGTTACAAGTTCTGTAATGCAATTTGATTATGCTGGAAAGCGAATCAATATCTTGGATACGCCAGGGCACGAAGACTTTTCTGAAGATACATATCGGACATTGATGGCCGTTGATTCAGCGGTCATGGTAATTGACTCTGCAAAAGGGATCGAGCCGCAAACAAAGAAACTTTTCCAAATTTGTAAAATGCGCGGGATCCCGATTTTTACGTTTATGAATAAACTTGACCGTGATGGGCGCGAACCGCTTGATTTGATCGGTGAATTGGAAGATACGCTTGGAATTGAAGCTTATCCGATGAACTGGCCGATTGGAATGGGGAAGGGCCTTAAAGGATTGTATGATATTTATAACAATCGGATTGAATTGTATCAACGTGAGGATCAAGGCGAAAACTTCCTTGAATTAGATGAAAACGGCGAAATTAAGGGCGACCATCCTTTGAAAGAGGAAAGTATTTACCAACAAGTCTTAGAAGAAGTTGATTTGGTAAAGAATGCCGGCAATGAATTTGATGAAGCAAAGATTGCAACAGGGGATTTAACGCCCGTCTTCTTTGGATCAGCCTTAACGAATTTTGGGGTTAAGACGTTCTTGGATGCCTATTTGAAATATGCACCGGCACCGTCAGCTCACAAAACAGTTGATGGAACCGAAATTGAACCAGTACAGAAACAATTTAGTGGATTTATTTTCAAGATTCAAGCAAATATGAATCCAAATCACCGTGACCGGATTGCATTTGTCCGGATTTGTTCAGGCGAATTTGATCGGGGAATGGATGTTTTCCTTCAACGCACAGGGAAAAAGATTCGGTTATCAAACTCAACGCAATTTATGGCTGATAGTCGTGAAACGGTTGAAAATGCGGTTGCCGGGGACATTATTGGATTATATGATACCGGAAACTTCCAGATTGGGGATACGATCTATACCGGGAAAAAGACAGTTCAATTTGAAAAGTTGCCTCAATTTACACCTGAATTGTTTGTGAAGGTTTCGCCGAAAAACGTGATGAAACAGAAATCATACCATAAAGGAATTCAGCAATTGGTTCAGGAAGGGGCCGTTCAGCTTTACCGGAGTTATACGACCAATGATTATATTTTAGGTGCAGTTGGTCAGCTACAATTTGAAGTTTTCCAATTCCGGATGAAGAACGAATACAATTCTGAAGTTGTCATGACACCAATGGGCCATAAGATTGCGCGGTGGATCGACCCAGAACAGCTGGATGAAAAGATGTCGAGTTCACGAAACTTGTTAGTTAAGGACCGGCAAGACCAGCCGTTATTCTTGTTCGAAAATGAGTTTGCAGAACGGTGGTTTGAAGATAAGTATCCAGATGTTAAATTAACAGCTAAATTATAGAAAAAATCCCAGTGAGTTTTTAGCTCACTGGGATTTTTATAAAAAGCGAAACATAAAAATGTTTCGCTTCAATTCAAAATTATTCAGATAGCCGTTCCTTTTCTTGTGAAACCTTATGTTCAATATCGAAGTCAAGGTATTGCCGAATCGTCCATCCGCGGTCGTCAACCTTGAACCATTGCATTTCACGCCCACCTTCACGTTCGGTGATCGTAACGATCGAACCGTCTTCAATCGAATCAACGGGTTCACCAAATGGACGATTATATAAGGTTAATTTCTTGTTTGGAACGAAGTCAATGATTGCTTGGAAGTTCAAGTCAATGGTAAATGGCTTGGTTGAGTTATCTTCAATTTGGTATTGCGGAAGAGAATCAACGAAGCGAACCTTATCGTAATCTTCTTGAATCCAAAGATTTCCGCCTAAACAATGCCACCGTTCGCCACTTGTTAATTGAACCGTTTCAAAAACTTGCCAAACGGTATCTTTTGCGAGGGTAATGTAAGTATCATTTCCATGCGGAGCATCATAACCAGGTTGTGAAACCCGCATTTTCAGGTATTTAACGTTAAAGTCAACTTCCTTCCATGAAGCATCCCGGTAATAGTAAGTAACAACCTGCTGTTGTTCATTGAAATTACCGTTTACAGGCCCCTCTGCCCGAAGCAGATTATAGCCGATAAAGTTTGGTGGGGTCAGTGAATACTTTTCGTCAACCTTTCCAGAAACAAACCGCGGTTTGCCCAGCATATGCAAGTCATCAATATCTTGACTAAAAAGCCAAATATTGGCACCGCTTTGCCGCCGGTATGTTAATGTCATTGATCCGTATGGTTCAACGAAAACGGATGTGAATCCGTCAATGTGAATCAAGTCAAAATGTTCAAACTCTTTGAACTTGAAGTTGATTGCTTCGCCGCGCTTCCCCGAAATGATTTGGGGTGAACTTAAACTACGCCGGTTCTCATCTTGATAAATAATAATAATGGTCGAATCTGGACGCGTTGAAGCCTTTTTAACTTCCGAATGGTGAGAATCTAACTCGGACTTTTTCTCTTCTGATTTCTCTTTATCTTCAGCTGAGGTTTCCAAATCATGCTTGGATTCTTCAGGAAGTTGATTAGTTGTGTCAACCGATTCGTTTTCACGTTCATCGGGTGATTTAACCGCTTCTTGCTGGCTTTGAGTTTCATTTGAACTTGTTGATGAAGCTTCAACTTGCTTCTCTTCAGCAGGCTCAATGGAAGATTCAATGTTAATTTCATCATTTAAATTTGAATGATTTTCAGGTGAAACTGATGTCTTTCTTTCAAGAGAAGGTTTACGCATTTGTTTGCGGGCATTCCGCCGTGAATTAAAGGAACGCCGAATCTTATTCATAAATTTAAATGCCATAATTTCACCTCCTAAAAATAGTTATCCTTATTAATTATAACGTATATCATTCATTTTTTTAACCATTTAATTAATAAAATTTTATTGGAAATTAGGATAAAAAAAGGTTGCGACTTATGTCACAGCCTCTTTCTTAGTAATTAGTTGTTAAGACTAATTTCAACGATCTTACCTTCGTTTGTAACGGTTGCCTTTGATGAATCTTGTCCAAGAAGTTCATCTTCAACGTAACTGATTTCTTTATCAGTAACCGGCCGAATCTTGTTTGAGATTACAATTTCAGCAACGTCGCGCTTTTTGCGGTAAACGACCTTTGAATTTCCAAGGGTGAAAACTTTAATAAAGTGCGCAGATGTTTTGAGCAACTGTTGCCGAATTGTTTGGGCATAGCTGTTGGTTACATCAATAAGTTGCATGTTAAACCCTCCCTAATTTCTTTCTTCTTTAATTATAGCTTAAAAGCTTTTAAATGACATGCAAAATGAATGATTACGAACATAAAAAAAGCGCGAGTTATTCGCGCTTTAATAACTATGCTTCTTTGTCTTCAGCTTTAGTAATGTGAATCTCGTCATTTTCCAGTTTGGCAGTAAAGTGCTTTACATCCGGATGATCGAGATAGTAGTCTGCAATTCGGTCTTCAATTTGTTCTTGAATGACCCGTCGAAGTGGCCGCGCACCCATCTTTGGATCATACCCAAGTTCAACTAATTTATTGGCGACCGGAGCAGTTACATGGATCGTTAATCCTTGTTGAGCAAGCATTTGGTTAACATCATCGAGCATCAAGTTAACGATCTTCATTAAATCATCTTTTGAAAGGGCATTAAATTCGACAATATCGTCGAACCGGTTCAAAAATTCCGGTTTAAAGTAGTTGGTTAATCGATCCATGATCGAATTTGATTTTCCCGCACTATCTGCCCCGAAGCCAACGTTGACAACTGAGTCGCCGCTTCCGGCATTTGAAGTCATGATAATAATCGTATCTTTAAATGAAACGGTCCGACCTTGTGAATCGGTCAAGCGCCCGTCATCAAGAATTTGCAAGAACATATGCATGACATCCGGATGAGCCTTTTCAACTTCGTCAAGAAGAATCAGGCTGTATGGATGACGCCGAACTTGTTCAGTTAGTTGACCAGCTTCTTCATAACCGACATATCCAGGAGGCGAACCAATCAATTTTGAAACGGAGTGCTTTTCCATGTATTCACTCATATCAAACCGAATCATTGCATCCTCGGTTCCAAAAAGCTCGCGGGCAAGTTGCTTAGCAGTTTCGGTTTTCCCGACACCGGTTGGTCCAACAAACAAGAATGAACCAATCGGGCGTCCAGATTTATTGAAGCCGATTCGATTCCGCCGAATTGCACGGGCAACCTTATCAACGGCTTCATCTTGCCCGATTACATGACTTTCAAGGGATTGGGCAAGTTTTTTAAGCTGTTCCTTTTCCTTGGCCTTCAATTCGCCAACCGGGATATTGGTTTTTTCTTCGACGATTTTTTCCATATCCTTTTCAGTTACGGTTGGAACGTTTGAATCATCAACACTTTCTTGTTGCATTTTTTCGAAACGACTAACCTGATCGCGATAATAAGCTGCTTTTTCGTAATCTTCTTCTTTCAAAGCGGCTTGCTTTTGCTCCTCGGCATTTTTGATTCGTTCTTCCAATAATTTTGGATCGACCGATTCAAGCGTTAGGTTTTTCCGTGATCCGGCTTCATCCAATAGGTCGATTGCTTTGTCTGGCAGGTACCGATCTTGAATGTAACGGTCTGATAAGGTAACGGCTGTTTTTAATGCTTGAGGAGTATATTTTACATGGTGATAACTTTCATATTTTGATTGGATTCCCTTAAGGATTTCCAACGCTTCTTTAATACTTGGTTCATTAACTTGAACAGGTTGTAACCGCCGTGCAAGGGCAGCATCCTTTTCAATTGAACGGTATTCATTTAAAGTCGTTGCACCAACTAATTGAAGTTCTCCCCGTGCAAGGGCAGGTTTTAAGACGTTTCCGGCATCCATTCCGCCTTCAGCGTTTCCAGCACCAACGATTTCATGAATTTCATCGATGAACAGGATGATATTTTCAGCTTTTTTCAGTTCTTGCATTAACTGTTGCATCCGTTGTTCAAATTGACCGCGAATACCGGTTCCTTGAACAAGGGAAACAACATCAAGCCGAATGACTTTTTTATTAAGAAGTTTTTGCGGTACGTCACCGTCAACGATTTTTTGAGCAAGACCCTCAACAACGGCAGTTTTACCGACCCCAGCTTCACCAATTAAGACCGGGTTATTTTTTGTCCGCCGGTTTAAAATTTCAATTACGCGTTTAATTTCTTTATCCCGTCCAATAACAGGATCGATTCGACCAGCACGGGCTTCAGCAGTAAGATCGATTCCATATTGATCAAGGATCGAGCCGTTATTATTTTGGCCGCCGCGTTCTCCTTGGGTAGGCGGAACCTGTTCTCGCCGGCGTTGTCCGTTTGGCGCAGCTCCGGCCATTGAATTAAAGAAATTATTAAAATCAAACCCAAATGGATCGCCCATCCCATTGCCGCTTTCGCTGACCTGATTCTTTAAGGCCCGGTAGCAATTTTGGCAAAGGTTAAGCGATGTTTGACGTCCATTAATATTAGTTGTTAAATGGATCGTCGCTGGATTTTGATGACAATTTTGACAGAGCATTGACTCACGTCCTTTCTAATTCGTCAAAGTTTATTTGACCAACTTTGACCTTTATTAACTTTTATTATACAAAGTTTAATCAAAAGTGCAAGCCCAAGCTTAAAAATGCATGCTATACTTAAAACAAAGTTAAATTTGGAGGGAAAAGAATGGCAGAAGACTATCAGAAAATTCTCGATGATTTACGGACTGGTAAGTTAAAAGAATATGATGTTGAAATGGACCATTTTATGGAATTTCAACATGTATTAATGAATTATCAGTATAAAAAGAGTATTGTTGGGGAAGCGAAACGTGGTGGCGGCGCAGTCTATCATTTCGATGATGGAAGCCATTCCAATAATTGAAAAAAGCGCTTGCTATTTAAATTATTACATGTTAATATTTATCCATGCGGAACGCCTTTTTTTATTACGGCTTTATGAAAACGTGTTCGTAGAAATGAAAAGGCATTTTACTAAGTAAATAATTTGTTTTAAAGGAGCATGATTTATCATGGAAAAGAAAGATTTTCACGTAATTGCAGAAACAGGAATTCACGCACGCCCAGCTACATTATTAGTCCAAACAGCTAGCAAATTCAGTTCAGACATTACATTAACTTACAATGACAAGTCAGTTAACTTGAAGTCAATCATGGGTGTTATGTCATTAGGTGTTGGTCAAAACGCTGACGTAACAATCTCAGCAGATGGCGCTGACGAAGCAGACGCAATCGCTGCAATTGACGAAACAATGAAAAAGGAAGGCTTAGCTGAATAATGTCAAAGGTACTTAAGGGGATTGCTGCAAGTGACGGGATTGCAACCGCTGAAGCTTACATGCTTGTAGAACCGGATTTATCTTTTGATAAGAAGACAATTGAAAGTCCCGATGAAGAAATTCAACGGTTACACTCAGCAATTGATGCTTCTAAAAAAGAACTTGAAACAATCAAAGAAAAAGCAAAAGAAAATTTAGGTGAAGAAGAAGCAGAAGTTTTCGAAGCTCACCTGACAATTTTGTCTGATCCTGAAATGATCGGCCAAATTGAAACAAAGATCAATGATGAAAAGGTTAATGCCGAATCAGCATTGAAGGATGTAACGGATACATTCATTTCAATGTTTGAAGCAATGACAGATAATGCGTACATGCAGGAACGGGCTGGCGATATTCGTGACGTAACGAAACGGGTATTAAGCCACTTATTAGGGGTAACTCTTCCAAGCCCAGCATTGATCGATAAAGAAGTTATTATCGTTGCGCATGATTTGACTCCATCAGATACGGCTCAACTTGATCGGCGTTATGTTAAGGGATTTGTAACTGACATCGGTGGCCGGACATCACACTCAGCCATCATGTCACGGACATTGGAAATTCCAGCTGTTGTTGGTTCTGAATCAGCAACCGAAGATATTCATGAAGGCGATCAAGTAATTATTGATGGCATTCATGGTGAAGCAATTGTAAAGCCTTCTGCTGATGAAGTTCGTGAATACGAACAAAAAGCAAAGGATTTTGCTGCTCAAAAAGCTGAATGGGAACAATTAAAGGATGAAAAGTCAGTTACTGCTGATGATAAAGAAGTAATCTTAGCTGCCAATATCGGAACTCCTCAAGATGTTGAAGGGGCAAATGATAACGGTGCTGAAGCAGTTGGCTTGTTCCGTTCAGAATTCTTATATATGGATGCTTCAGAACTTCCAAGTGAAGACGATCAATTTGAAGCTTACAAAGAAGCTCTTGAAGGAATGAACGGTAAGCAAGTTGTTGTTCGGACGATGGATATCGGTGGGGACAAGAAGTTACCTTACCTTCCATTACCTGATGAACAAAACCCATTCTTGGGTTACCGGGCAATTCGGTTATGCTTAGATCAGCAAGGAATCTTTAGAACTCAACTTCGGGCTTTATTACGGGCATCGAAGTATGGTAAGTTAGCAATCATGTTCCCAATGATCGCAACTGTGCAAGAATTTAAAGATGCTAAGGCAATCTTTGAAGAGGAAAAGGCTGCATTAGTTGAAAAGGGCGTTGAAGTTGCTGATGATATTCAAGTCGGAATGATGATGGAAATTCCAGCAGCTGCAATGATTGCTGATAAGTTGGCAAAATACGCTGACTTCTTCAGTATTGGAACGAATGATCTGATTCAATACTCAATGGCTGCTGACCGTGGAAATGAACGGGTTTCATACCTTTACCAACCAACTAACCCATCAATCTTACGGCTTGTTAAGAATATTATTGATGCATCACACAAAGAAGGTAAATGGACCGGAATGTGCGGTGAAATGGCTGGTGATCAAACAGCAGTTCCATTGTTACTCGGCCTTGGCTTAGATGAATACTCAATGAGTGCAACTTCAATTTTGAAGACGCGGAGCTTTATCAAGAAACTTTCAACTGAAAAGATGAAAGAATTAGCTGATAAAGCATTAGATTGTGAAACTGAAGCTGAAGTTCAAGCCTTGGTTAAGGAATATACAAAATAGTTATTAAATTTACTTAAAGGGTTGTGTTATTCGCAACCCTTTTTTTGTTCAAAAAAATTTCATTAAAATGGCGCCAAAATCGCGGATCAGTGGCATATTTTTAACAAAACTTGCGTTGAAAAACATGGGTGAAAATAATATAATAAACACTGACTAATTGAAATGCGAGGGATGCTCGTGAATATTGGAATATTTACGGATACATACTATCCTCAAGTTAGCGGTGTCGCAACTTCAATTAAAACGTTACGGGAACAGTTGGAACGTCAAGGGCATAATGTATATATCTTTACGACAACTGACCCGGGAGTTGATAAAAATATCTATGAACGTAACGTATTTCGATTTACAAGTATTCCGTTTGTTTCATTTACAGATCGAAGAATTGCAATTCGGGGTGCTCATCGAGCGTTACATGTTGCCCAAGCCGTGAAGCTTGATATCATTCATACCCAAACCGAATTTTCATTGGGAGTAATGGGGAAATACGTTGCTCGTAAAATGAATATTCCATGTGTGCATACGTACCACACAATGTATGAAGACTATTTACATTATATTGCGAATGGAAAACTGCTGAAGCCGGTTCATGTTAAACAGATTTCCCGTTCATTTTTACAAAATATGAATGGAATTATTGCTCCAAGTGACCGGGTATTAACGACGTTACGTGGTTATGGGGTCACTGAACCAATTACGGTGATTCCAACGGGGGTCGATTTAGCCAAATTCAGTAAGGCAGATCAAGTTGATTATCGTAAAAAGTATGCAATTGCGGCGGATACGCCATTGTTACTAACGTTAAGTCGTTTAGCGTATGAAAAGAATATTGATCAGCTGATCGATGCGTTTGTCAGAATCAAAGAACAACTTCCAGCAGCTAAATTAATGATTTGCGGTGACGGTCCTGCCCGTGAAGATCTCGAAAACCAAGTTAAACGGCTTCACTTGACGGGAAGTGTGATTTTTACCGGCGAAATCAGTAATGATCAGGTTCCACATTATTATCATATGGCCAATTTGTTCGTTTCAACGTCTGTTTCTGAATCGCAAGGGTTAACTTACAATGAGGCCCTCGCTTCAGGACTTAAAGTTGTTACAACCCATAGTCCATATACAGATGAGTTGTTGGATCAAGTTTGTTTGGGAAAGACATATTCAACTGTTGATGAATTTGTAAGTGATGTGGTCGAGTATTTAAAACATCCGGAAAAATATCGTAACGAAAAGGTTTTAGCACAAAAATTAAAGTCAATTTCTGCTGAGAATTTTGGAAAAAGAGTTATCCATTTTTATGAGCATTGTATTGACGAGTACCAACATTCTTAATGAGGAGATTTTATGTTAAATATTCATATGTATTCTTCCGCCTTAAGCGTTAAAGGACAAGGGGTCGGAAGTGCGTATTCAGAGTTAATTAATCTTTTAAAAGAATATTTTCCAGATAAAATTAAAATTGTCATTAATAAGTTAGGAAAAGCGGATATAAGTCATTATCATACGATTGACCCGCTTTTTTATTTAGAGACGTTTTTACCTGGAAGAGGGGTTAAAGTCGGGTATGTTCACTTTCTCCCGGAAACGATCGAAGGGAGTCTTAATTTACCTTCATTTGCGAAGAAGATTTTTTATAAGTATATGATTAGCTTCTATAAGCGAATGGATCAGATCGTGGTTGTAAATCCGATTTTTGGAAAGAAATTAGAAAATTACGGAATTGATGCGGATAGGATCACATACATTCCGAACTTCGTTTCTAAAAAAGAGTTTTATTCGGAAAGCCAAGATAAAAAAGAAAAGATGCGCCGAAAACTCGGAATTCCAGCCGATAAATTCACGGTGATCGGAGTTGGTCAGGTTCAAGAGCGGAAGGGCGTCCCGGATTTTATTGAATTGGCAAAACGTCATCCAGAGATTCAGTTTATCTGGGTTGGTGGTTTTTCGTTTGGAAAGATGACTGACGGATACAACGAATTAAAACGGGTTGTTGATCAGCCGCCTGCTAATTTAATGTTTCCGGGAATTTTAGACCGTAACGAAATGAATGATTATTATAATGTTGCCGATTTATTCCTGTTACCTTCGTTTAATGAACTCTTTCCAATGAGTATTCTTGAAGCATTTAGTGTTGGCTTGCCCGTAATGGTTCGTGACTTGGATCTGTACCATTCAATCATTAACGGATACTATTTGGGGACAAAGGATGTTGATGAAATGGATGAGCAATTAACTTTGCTTCAGCATGACCAAGCAAAACTTTCTCAGTTGAAAGATCAGGCGCGTGCTGGGGCCGAATACTATTCGGAAGAGCGGTTAGCTAAAATTTGGCTTGATTATTATACTCGATTAGTAAAGGATTGAAGATAATGTCACGTAAAAATAAAATTGTATTGGCAATCATGATTGCCATTGGATGCTGTATTTTTGGATATTCGCTTCGCGATGTTCCGTTACACAGTGTTTTAATGAATTTAAAAGACCTTAAATGGTGGTGGTTGCTGGTCGCTTTTGGATTGATGTTATTATCGTTAGCATGTGAAGCCCTGATTGTTCGCTTCCTGTTGAAAAAGCATTATCCTGATATGCGGTGGCGTGATGTGATGCGGATTCCAATGGTTGAACAGCTTTTTAATGGAATTACGCCGTTTTCATCAGGTGGTCAGCCAGCTCAGATTTTAGCACTGGCCCAAACGGGAATTGAAGTTGGCCAGGCAACGTCGATCTTGTTGATGAAGTTTATTGTTTATCAGGCAATGATTGTTGTGAACTTTGTAATTTGTATGATTTTTGGCTTTCATCTAATTGCGGCAAAGATGCATGTAATGTCAATCTTAATTGCATTTGGATTCTTAATTCACTTTTCGGTTATTGTTGGATTGTTAATGGTAATGTATTGGAATCGATTTACCCGAAAATTGGTTAATATTTGCTTAACACCGCTTAAGTGGTTCAAGAACAAAAATTTATATCCCAAATGGAAGGCAAAACTTGATGAAAAGATCGATACCTTTTATCAAGAAAGTTTGCGGCTTAAACGCGATAAGAAGGCGATTTTTAAAATTGCAATTATTACGTTAGGCCAATTGATTTTGTATTACATTATTCCATATTTCATTATTTTGGCGCTTGGGGTTCACCATGTAAACATTATTGAGGTTACGACGTTGCACGTTTTGATCGTCATGGTAATCTCATTATTCCCGGTTCCCGGCGGTGCTGGCGGTGCAGAGTTTAGCTTTGATGTGATTTTTTCATTATATATTCATTCGGGAACAAAATTGGTGCTTGCAATGATTCTTTGGCGAATCGTTACATATTACTTCGGAATGTTCTTAGGCATGGTTGCGTTGGTTCAAAAGCCGAAGAAAGTCCAACGAGTAGATCTCACAGAGGAATAATTTCAAACTGCAGGGATGCCTGCAGTTTTTTATTGAATTGTGGTTACTTAATGTCTTTTTTGTTAAAAAGTTATGAATTTCGATAATGCATCTATTGTTATTTTGCAAAATTTGCTAAAATGTCTATGGTTCATTATTTTTTATGGACGAATTTAATAAAGAAAGAGGACATGGCGATGGAAAATTCTCAACTCGTGGCAATTATTTCACGACTTGATGCGATGATGAAAGCCGGCGAAAGTGAAACGCAATCTCGTCGTTTTGAAAAAGACGGTGATGAACGTGGAGTTGTTACTTACAATCCAGTAAGCAAGACATTCACTTTGGAAGAAGTTGCAACTAAGCAAAAGTTTGAGTTTGATAACATTGATTTAGCTGCAATGGAAATCTTTGATTTATTAGATGATTAAAGAATATTCAAGTTAAAAAAGTGTGGCTTTACGAATGTTTAGTCATCGCTTTTTTAATAATCTAATTTTGGAGGCATAAAGAGATGCGAAAAGCATTGAAGAAGGTCCAAGATTTCTTAAGTAAGAAACTTGTATTTTTTGCGTTGGTCATTATACTGTTCTGGATTAAAACGTATATTGCTTACCAAACAGAATTTACTTTAGGTGTTTCTGGGACAGTTCAAAATATCTTATTAATCGTCAACCCAATCCCATTTGCATTGACCCTATTTGGAATTGCCTTGTTCTTCAGGGGAAAAGTTTCGTATTGGATCATGATGGTCATCGACTGGATCGAATCGATTTGGTTGTTTGCAAATATCCTTTATTATCGGGAATTTTCAGATTTCTTAACTTTAGCGGTTATTAAATCAACGGGTTCAGTTTCAAATAATCTTGGATTGAGTATTAGTAAGATTATTCGGCCAACTGACTTTTTTGTATTTATTGATGTTGTTGTACTGACACTGCTTTTGATTACTAAGGTTATCAAAGTAGATAAGCGTTCGGTTCGTTTCCGTCAAGGAATTATTTCGGTAGTTGCGGGGATTGTTCTGTTTGGAATTAATCTTGGGGCTGCTAACCAAGATCGGCCGCAATTATTAACACGGACATTTGATAATAACTATATTGTTAAGTATCTTGGAATGAACTTTTATGCAGGATACAATGCATATCAGAATTATAAGCAGACTCAAACGCGGAAGGATGCAAAGAAAGAGGACTTGAATAAAGCGCTGAAATTTGCACGACAGAATTACCTTCCACCGAATGTTCAATATTACGGTAAGGAAAAGGGAAAGAATGTTTTCGTCATTCACCTTGAAAGTTTCCAACAATTTTTAATTGATTATAAGTGGGATGGTCAGGAAGTAACACCAAATATTGATGCGTTCTATCATGACCAAAATACATTGTCATTTGATAATTTCTTTAACCAAGTAGGTCAAGGAAAAACTTCTGATGCGGAAACAATGCTTGAAAACTCATTATATGGGTTGCCATCAGGTTCTGCGATGACCGAATATGGTGGTTCAAATACATTCGATGCGATGCCAGCAATTATGGACCAGCATGGTTACTCAACTGCTTCGTTCCACGGGGATGTTGGGAGTTTCTGGAACCGGATCAACACATATAAAGCATGGGGCTATCAATACTTCTTTGATAAGGACTATTACACAAGTAAAGAAAACTATAATGTCGGTTATGGGTTGAAGGATAAGATTTTCTTGAAGCAGGCAGTTAACTACTTGCAACAACTTCCACAACCGTTTTATGCAAAGATCATTACACTGACAAACCACTATCCATATGAATTGGATAAGCAGAATCAGTCGATTCCAAAGACTGATACTGGTGATGATACAGTTGATGGTTATGTCCAAACTGCTCGTTACTTGGATCAAGCATTTGGTGAATTTATTAACTACTTGAAGCAAACAGGGTTATACAATAATTCAATGATCGTTGTATACGGTGATCACTATGGAATTTCAAATAATCACCCGAAGGCAATTGCACAACTTTTAGGTAAGAAGTCTGTTTCAAGCTATGATTTAGCAATGTTCCAAAAGGTACCATTTATGATTCACGCTCCTGGACTAAAGGGTGGCATTAATCATACCTATGGTGGTGAAATTGATGTTATGCCAACATTACTTGATTTATTAGGCATTCCGGATAAACAATACTTAATGCTTGGACAAGATTTGTTAAATCCAAATCACAGTCAAACAGTTGCGTTCCGGGATGGGAACTTTGTTTCACCAACCTTCTCAAAGATTGGAAGCAAGATCTATAACAATAAGGGTGAAGTTGTAAATGACAAGCTGACACCTGAAGAAAAGCAATGGATCAAGAATCAGCAGAATTATGTTGATAAACAACTGGAAATCTCTGATCAGATCATTACCGGAGATTTATTACGATTCTACCATCCAAAAGGTTTTAAACGGGTTGATAAGTCAGATTACAATTATAACTATAAAGCTGGAATGAAACAGCTCCAAGAAGCTCAAAAGAAACATCCGACAAGTTTGCTGGATGAAAATCACGGAAAGACGACCGTAAATGAATTCAGTACGGATGCTCCAGAACTAAAGGGAGTAACAAATAAACAGCTTTATAAGTACTATCAAACAGCACATTAAAGATGGAAAAAGGAATCCTGAAGAAGGGTTCCTTTTTTTGTTATTTGGGGAAGAATTTAATGTGATATTTTGTGAACAAAAAATAAATTTATTTTTTGAAAAAAAGTAGTTGACGTTAATAAAAAATGTTGATAATATATTAACTGTTGTCAGTGAGACAAAGTGTTCTCACTGTTGATATAAAAGGTCTTGACAATTGTTTTGTTACTTGTTAGGATATAAAACGTCGCTTGAGGTTGTAAAATTTCTTGTTGACATAAATTAAATAAGATGTTAAAATGAAATTGTTGTTTTAACATTTGATAGATCTTTGAAAACTGAACAATGTTTCGACACACAAATGTGCAGGGCAATTCAT
>DSTMR04002__coassemble_886_pt1 | contig 29233 bp, 33 predicted proteins | sample DSTMR04002__metabat2_high_PE_019 | metagenome-assembled genome bin DSTMR04002
CGTTCGCTTTTCTGCTTCCACCACGCTCGTTTTTAACGTTTTGTCACACCTTCCTTTAAAATCCAAAGATTAATTTACAAAATACTTTAAAATTGATAAAATTTACTTATTTAATTTAAAGGAGTTAGTGTAAATGAAAAGGAAGTTTTTAGGATTAATGGCATTTTTAATGCTTTTCTTGTCAGGAAGTTCGGTCATGGCGGCTGGTCCGCAGCATAAAATGACGGACTTGAAGGATAAGGTCGAACGCAAGAAGACGAAGCCGGGGGACGTTGACGCCACGGTTCCAGACTGGTCGAAGTATAACCGGGCCGATGTTATCCGGATGTATGGTCAACCGGAACGCGATGAAAAGAACGGGCAAATTGTTTATAATTCATTGCTTAATCATGAGTTTGCCTTAAATGAAATTCTTGCGCATGATGGCAAAATCACCACGAACGAAGGATGGGCTTTTGGCGACCAAATTGCTGACTGTTCAATGGGTGAAGACTTTGGCAACGATAAAGGTCAAGGCGCCCATGTTGAAGAATTAAGTTATGATCACGACCGGTTCAACGTTTACCTTGATACGCAAAAGGACCAAGTCTTTTACGCTACACCTGACAAAGACTTTGTAACATTTAGATAGGGGGATCACATCGTGAAAAGGATTCAAAAAATTGGATTAAGTTGTTTAACATTTCTTTTGGGCGTTGGCTTGATTTCTGGTCAAGTCAGCGCTGATCAATACCGTACATATCAGGTCGGAAAAGATTTAAATCCCGGAAAGTATACCGTCACTTCCAAGAACGGAACGGGTGATCTTTACAATTCAACTTACGACTTTGACTTTGTTCTTACAAACGGCAAACGCAAGGTCAATGGCATTCATAAGTCAGAACACTTAAATGTTCAGGCAGGACAACAGATCATCGTGAATGACTTTGATGCCAACTTCCAACCAGACAATTCACCGAAAATTACCCAACAGGGAAAAGTTACCTATGGTGAATACCGGGTCGGCAACGATGCCGGGGCCGATATTCAACCGGGAATGTATGTTATCAAACCCGGAAAGTGTGCCGGCGAATATGCAGTCAACAGCTCATTCATTGGCCGGGGTGCCGTTAATATTTCAGGTTTGAAGAAGCTTCAAAGTGATGAACACCGGCAACATCGGGTGCAACTTAAAGATGGTGATCATTTATATGTTGATCTTCAGGATGCTACGTTGACGCGGATTGGTAACAATGATTAACGAAAAGCATGAACGCGGAGTTTTTAAAGGCCGCTCACCGCTGTTTAAGAATTTATTTGTTTGGTTAGCAGTTGGATATATTTTGACCGGATTGGTTGGTTCAACGTGGTGTGCCCGTGATGTTTTGACCGGTGCGGGTCCTTGGATATTGATTTTTACTATGGGAACAGTATGTGTAATTTTTATTGTTCCAGAGATTTTAATGGGAATTGCGTTAAAAAATAAGAACAAAGAAGTTATAGTTGCTTCCGTAGTTGTTAATATTATTTATTTACTTATTTTCGGCGGATTATTAAAACGTCCACTTGTTTATGATGACGAAGGTGGAGTAGAGTACCACTACGCTTTCAATTGGCGCTTTATCGCATTAAGCTGCCTGATTATTAGTATTGCGCTTGGGATCGCTCTGTTGATTTTGATCAACCACGCAAAATGGTCGTTGAAAAAGAATAAAATTGCGTTATTGATAACAGCAATCGTGAGTTGCGGGCTGATTGGCGGAGTTGGAGCATTTACTCTTGTTCAACGCCATTCAACGTTAGTAATGATGAAAGCGCAGTACGTCAAAAATCGCGAATTAACTGAAAACAATCAATTATCAGATTTAAGTTCCGATGTGGTTGGAATTAAAACGGCAAAGTTTGCGGTCGTTCCAACTTCGAAAATCACATTGGCTTCAACGGACGTATGCGGAACGAATTCTGATCTTCAAGATAATGTGACTTTAATTGAAGTTAACGGGAAACCAATTTCGAATCATGATTACAATTATTTGATTGGCCAAGAAGATGAAAATGAACCATTCAGCAAACGGCAAGCCTTGGCTGCGAAGTACGGGTTAACGATGCGGAAACATGGCAAACCAGCGCGGCAATCATTGAAGCAGGTCAAAAAGGCAGAAGTTAATTGGACGGAAAAGCAGATTGATAAGTATAACGATATTGGAAATTAACAAATAAAAAACTTTTAGTGTGCTTTTCGAAAAAGGATTATTGAAATAAGATTGGATGAAAATATATGAAAGCCATCGAAGCGGACGGTGAACCGTTAAAGAATAATCAATTTATTGAATTAAGAACTGAAGATCATCAAGTCCTTTTGCTAGATGTTGGTCAAAATTTAAAATTTATTTTATTTCCTTTTTTACTTTGGATTTTACCTTTGAAGGCCTATAAGGTTAATGACAAAGCTAACCTAGAAAAAGCTCATGATTATCTTTGGTTAGCAGCAATCATTGGCGGATTAATGACAGATCATTCATCAATGGTTGATAAATTAATTTCAGAATTTTCGATTAAAATTAATTTATTTTGGAGCATTGTTTTAGTGGTCATTATTACGATTATAGTGCGTTTTTGTTTAATAAAACATCCATCCCCAAAAACGGGACAGGAAGTTTATATTAAGCTGCGTCCTTTTGATATTACTAATGTTGGACGAATATTTGCAGTCTTTATCGGTGATTGTTTTTTGATATTTATGGCAATTGGACTTCTCACTTATAGTCCAGGAAATATTTTTTATGAAAGTTATGGAATTATTACAATTTATTCTTTAATGACGATTAATAGTCAATTTGGAGATGGATGTTTTTATATTTATTTTATAAAGAAGAATTCAACTAACTAAATAGGAAAGTATAAAAGCAGGGTAAGTAAAATGAAAAGCATAATCGGCGAAATATGGCGGATTCCTCATAGAGGAGTAATTATCAACGGCGATGATGGGAAAGATTACGTATTGTTGTGTGATCAAAAAATTCGCTATATCTTCTTTCCATTTCTTTTATGGGTATGTCCGCTAGAGTTTATCGAAGTCAAGAAAGATAGTATTCGGCAAGCACGAGATAATAGTTGGGTAATGTCGATAGCGCCTGCAATTGCACTAACTATTGGACCGATCGGGGCAAAACTATCAGATCAAATTTTGATAAATATTCCTATCCCAACGTCGTACTACTGGATGATGGTGTTAGGTATTGGTCTTCTATTACGAATTATTTTTAGAAACAATAAGCGTCCCGATAGTAAAAATATTATAGCTATTTATCATGCCAAGTTAAAACCATTAAAGAGATATTATGTGATAAAAGCACTGGTTGTATGGATAATGGCAATTATCGTTATTTTTTTAATAACACTTATGAGTTCAGCCTCTTTTGCACAAGGAGAAATAATAATGTTAGTGGCTACCACATATACAATTTATGCATTTTTATTATTCAATTATCCATTTATTGATGTAGCCAAAGCTAAAATTACTTTTTTAGATTAAGAAAGGAGGAAATTAACATCTATGTTCAAAAAGTACATGAATGTTGAAATGGTAATTGAACCAGGGACTCATTGTTCATGGGTGAATGCTGAAAATGGAAAGCTTTATGCCATCGACGCAGATCAAAATTTGTTGTTTTCGATCTTTCCAATTTTATTTTGGATACTTCCGGTAAAAATTTATGAAGTAGATTATGGTGAAGGTGGACCTTCTCAATCAGCTAATTCGAAAATTCCAGGAGTTGCTGGTATCGGTTATGCGCTTGGAACGTGTTTATTTTATCTTATTAAAAAATTTGATATTTTTAATTTTAATGTTTCTCCTATACTATCAATTATTCTGGCAATTATCGGTGGAATTCTTGTGCATCTCGTTGTTGATAAAAAGAAAGTAAATTTTGTGATCAGAAAGACTTTTTGGTGTCGATATTTTCCAATCGATATTCTTGCGATTAGAAATCTGATGGCATATTTCGCACTGCTTTTTTTAGCTTATATGACGATGTGGGAACTGGCATATGACCCTAGTAATATAATATTGTTTTTGATAGGTATTTTTGTTGTTTGGCTCTCATTTTTAGGAGAAAATGCGTTCATAAAAGGAAAAATGAAATTAAAAATTATTTCTGAAGTAACGAAGTAACCCCTCGCCATTGCAGCGAAGGGTTATTTTAGTGTTGATATCCTAATAAATTTAAATGTTTCCGAAATTCATAGGCCTCCACACTGCGCGAATACGGGGTAACGATCTTTTTGCCGTCATCGGCGAAGAACCGGTACTTGCCTTTTCCGGGATTTTCAATGCACTTGCCAACGTAAACTTGATTTTGATATTTGAAAGTCAATGTTGGCGGATAGAAGGTGCAAACTTTGGCCGTTGAATAGCTTTGGTAAACGACCGGTCTGATTGCCAGCCGCCGTTCCCAGTAAGCAAGGTCGCCACTGAAAGTGCGCGCCCGGTCATAGTACATCACGTTGATGGCGGCTTGTGCGCCGGTGAAGACCCGGAAAACAATCAGTTCATAATTTGATTTATAGATCCCGGGAATTTCGGTAAAGTAATTCAACCGGACATTGAAGTCAATGGCATCCAGGTCAGGGACAATTTTAAGTTGCTCTTTGATTTCCTGCGGTGGCCGGACGTTAAAAACGATACACCGCCCGTGATGATCTGAAAGAAAAGTTGTTTTGTTTAAATCAATAAATGCGGTCAAGTCAACCGGAGTTTCATTGATCGTCAATGTTAAAATGTCGCTGTGGATTGCTGCCATGACTGTGCCTCGAATTTATTAATTATTAAAATACAGGCAAAGAAGTTTGATGAATTTAACCTGCAAGGCGTTAAACAAAACTTCAACGCTGTAATTATTGATGTAGTGAATGAGATTACCATCTTCATCAAAATCAAGGTTCAGGTGTGAATGATCGGCTGCGGGCTGCTGCATCAATTTGATCAGGTAAACCAGTTCTTCGCTTGAAAAGAGCTGGTTGTCGTGAATAAAAATCCCATGGGTATTCATCGTTAAATCCTTGATCTTTAAATTGATTGCGTCCCGATAATACTCAGCGTTGATCAACATCCAAATTGCGTTTTGCTGATTTGGTGAAAATGGAATTAAACTGTCTTGAATCATTTGCATACTCCCTAATTATAACGTGGAGACTTCAAAAGGGGTTCGCTGAAGCCTCTCAATCACTAAAATTGTACTGACAATGCCAAAAGAAATCAATGTTTGATTAGTATTAGCTGAACTTATCGAAAAAGATTGATAAGTAAAATTTACGTTATCTTTCAACTTATTTATAACAAGCACTTATCACTGAATGAATTCAGATAAAATGATATAATGCCTATTGAAATGAAGAGGGTGAAAAACATGCGTGAATTATTACAAAAAGATTTTTGCTGGGTTGTCGGGATTTTTTGTATCGGATTAAGTTTATTTTCATGTCTTTTCCCATTTATCGGCAAAGTTCCCGGTGTTTCATTTGCCCAACACGGATTAGTAGTCGTCGGCGTGATTTTGATGCTGGCGGGCATGGTTAGATATCGAAAGAAAGATTAAATGAATAAGGTGGGTCAAAACAGTAAAAACGAGCGTGGTGGAAGCAGAAAAGCGAACGAATCGTGCAGCAAAGATTCGGAGGTTTTTGAATTAGCTCCGCGTCACCACTCAGCTCGTTTGTTTTGGAACCCGTTAATCATGAGGTTGAGAATTGTTCTCAACCTCATTTGTTTTTAAAGATGAAATTCGCTAACTTGATATAGTATAATGAAAACGGAATTTTTACATCGAGGAGATCAAAACAAAATTGAAGATTATTACATCAGTTAACAATTCACAAGTTAAAGCATGGTCAAAATTGAATACGAAGAAGGGCCGTTTGAAGCAGGGTAAGTATTTGCTTGACGGCTGGCACCTTGTTAAGGAAGCGATTCGGACGCACGAACCGATCGAAACGATCATGGTTCAACCGGATTTTAAGCATTTGCAAGAAATCGAAGTTCCGGAAGGTGCGGACTTGATCCAAATTACGGATAACGTGGTCAAGCATTTAAGCGACACGAAGCATCCGCAAGGGGTCATGGCCGTGATCAAGATTCCGGAACAACAAGAAATCGCACCGGAAGACGTTACGGGCGCATGGCTTTTCATGGATAATGTCCAAGATCCCGGTAACATTGGCACGATGGTGCGGACGGCGGATGCAGCCGGCTTTAGCGGAATCGTCTTTGGCGACGGAACCGCTGACGTTTACAATCCGAAAATCGTACGTTCAATGCAGGGCAGTCAGTTCCATTTGAAGATGGTAACGGCGCCGCTTGAACCATGGATCAAGGCCTTTAAAGCACAAAGCAAACCGGTTTTCGGAACCGAATTAAATCCAGATGCCCGGCCGTATGATCAAGTCGGGAAGCACACCGATTTTGCGTTGATCATGGGGAATGAAGGCAACGGCATGAACAAGGATCTTTTGAAACAAACATCATTGAACCTTTACATTCCAATTATCGGCAAGGCCGAATCACTGAACGTGGCGGTTGCAGCCGGTGTTTTGATGTTCCAGCTTAAATCAAATTAATTTTATTTAAGAATGTTAAGTTATTGATACAATTCGGTTATAACGTTTGCTTTTTGAAGCCAAGCCCATTAGCATATGGATTGTAAGAACTTAATGAAAAGATCGTGAGGCTCTATGAAAGAAAACGAATGGCGTAATGATGCGGAATACATGAGTTACGTTGGAAATTTATTAGTCAAGCCGGAAGTTCAAAAATTATCTGAATATGAACAGCATCATTTTTGCACGCGACTTGATCATGTGATCACGGTGTCATATGAATCATACAAGATCGCCAAAAAGATGAATCTCGATGCCCGGGCAATTGCGCGGGCTGGACTATTGCATGACTTATTCTACTATGACTGGCGCGATACCAAGTTCAATCTTGGGACGCACGCTTGGATTCACCCACGAGTGGCCGTGCGCAATGCCGAAAAGATTACGACTTTAACTGCCAAAGAAAAAGACATTATTATCAAGCACATGTGGGGGGCAACGCTGATTCCCCCGAAGTATCCGGAAGGGTTTATCGTGACGGCCGTTGATAAGATCTCAGCGGTTGACGAATACAGCCATCACCTTGTTGACAAGGTTGAACGGATGGTGCGGTCAGCATACTAATTTACTTTGCAAAAGTAAGGTTATAGTGTACAATAATCACAGTAAAAAGGTGCGCCAAAGCACTTAATTGTGGTTGGAATCCAAAAACATTCAAGAGGCCATGATGAATATCATAGCCTCTTTTTGAAGGGCGGAAAGTAAATGGCAGACTGTAATGGTGAATTTAATTTATGTCCGAAATTTAGCAAGACCTTCAGCATTCTTGGCCGGAAATGGAACGGCTTAATTATCGAAGTATTGTTATGCGAAGGTCCGCAACGGTTTAAGGACATTGCAAGCAAAGTAAAAAAATGCAGCGACCGCGTTTTAGTTGAGCGGTTGCGCGAACTTGAGAATGAAGGATTGATCAAGCACACGGCGACCGATTCAGCGCACAGTGTGTATGAATTAACGGACCGCGGAAGCGACCTGAAAGACGTAATGGATGCAATTCACACGTGGGCTGATAAATGGTATTCGCTTGCGGATTGTCATCAAGATTAACCTTGACGAAATGCCAGTTTCACGGTAAACTGTCTAGTTAGAAAAGCGTAGACGGAAAATAGTAAGTCAATGGGTAAATTTCAGTGAGAACCAGAGAGTGCGAATGGTTTAATTTGTCCGTGACCGAATTCACTTCCTGAGTGGTTACTGGGAAATGACGAAGGTAGCCCGGTGTTAGGCCGTTATCTGACTTAGTGAGTGTTGCTTGCTTATTTTAGAAAAGGAGATAAGCGGCAAAACAAGGGTGGTACCGCGAAGCCTCGTCCCTTTTTGAGGGATGGGGCTTTTCTTTTTACGCAAATTGTGGTTGAGAAAGGAATGAAACATATGAATTTACAAGATCGCCTTGAAGAATTACAAACTGAAGGGTTAGCAGCTATCAAAGCGGCTAATGATACCAAAGCGGTTAACGATATTCGGGTAAAGTATCTTGGGAAAAAGGGCCCGATTACGGAAGTTTTACGCGGAATGCGTGATTTAGACAAGGAAGAACGGCCAAAAGTTGGGGCACTTGCAAACAAGGTGCGGGATGCATTAGCGAATGCAATCGCTGCCCGGTTAAATGAACTTGAAATTGAAAAGACAGCAAAGAAGCTTGAAGCTGAAAAAATCGATGTTACTTTACCAGGAGTTCCGGTAAAAGCTGGTCAGCCGCACGTGCTTGCCCAAATTATCGATGAAATTGAAAAGTTATTCTTAGGCCTTGGATTCCAAATTATTGAAGGTCCCGAAGTTGAAGAAGATCACTATAACTTTGAAATGTTGAACTTGCCGCCTGATCACCCAGCACGTGACATGCAGGATACCTTCTATATTACAAAGAAAACATTAATGCGGACTCAGACATCACCGGTTCAAGCCCGGACATTGGAAAAGCATGACTTTTCAAAGGGACCATTAAAGATGATCTCACCCGGGAAAGTTTACCGGCGGGATACAGATGATGCAACGCACTCGCACCAATTCCACCAAGTTGAAGGATTAGTGGTTGATAAGAACATCACGATGGCCGACTTAAAGGGAACATTGGAATTAGTTGCGAAAACGATCTTCGGGGAAGACCGTGAAATCCGGTTGCGTCCAAGTTACTTCCCATTTACTGAACCATCTGCCGAAGTAGATGTTTCATGCTTTAAGTGCGGCGGTAAAGGTTGTGCCGTATGCAAGAACAGCGGCTGGATCGAAGTTTTAGGTGCCGGCATGGTTCACCCGAACGTTTTGAAGATGGCCGGTGTGGATCCGGAAGTCTATGGCGGCTTTGCCTTTGGCTTAGGTCCAGATCGGTTTGCAATGTTGAAGTACGGCGTTGATGACATTCGGGAATTCTACTTGAATGACATGCGCTTCTTAAATCAATTCTCACAGAAAGGTTAGGAGGGTGTTAATTAATGAAAGTTTCAACCAAATGGCTTAATGAATACGTTAAAGTTGATGATTTAAAACCAGAAGAACTCGGCGAAAAGATTGAACGCACAGCCGTTGAAGTTGACGGCGTTTCTCGGCGGGCAGACGGTCAAAAGAAAATCGTTGTCGGTCACATTTTAGAATGTGTCCCGCACCCAAATTCAGACCACTTGCACATTTGCCAAGTTGATGTTGGCGATGAAGAACCGTATCAAATTGTCTGCGGGGCACCGAATGTTGCTGCTGGTCAAAATGTAATCGTTGCATTACCAAACTCATGGATCGCCGGCCACATCAAGATCAAGAAGAGCAAGATGCGCGGCGAACTTTCAATGGGAATGATTTGTGGCTTGCAAGAAATCGGCTTTCCGGATGCGGTTGTTCCTAAGGAATTTGCTGATGGAATCTACGTTTTGCCAGAAGATGCTGTTCCAGGCGAACCAGTTTGGGATTACCTTGGAATGGATGAAAGCATTATTGATGTTGACATCACGCCAAACCGTGGCGACATGTTAAGCATGCGCGGGGTTGCTCATGAAGTAGCAGCAATTTATGATCGTCAAGTTTCCCTTCCACACCCAACGGTTAAGGAAGACGCTTCTTCAAAGATCGAAGACTTATTAAGCCTTGAAGATGCTGATCAAGAATTAGTTGCCCCATATAAATTACGGATGGTTAAAAATGTAACGATCAAGCCAAGTCCGATGTGGATGCAAAAACGGTTATGGAATGCCGGCATTCGGCCAATCAATAACGTTGTTGACGTTACAAACTACATTTTGATGGACTATGGTCAACCATTGCATGCCTTTGATTATGATCAGTTCACTTCAAAGAAATTAACGGTGCGCTTCGCCAACGAAGGTGAAAAATTAACGACCCTTGATGGCGAAGAACGTGAATTAAAGACAACGGACTTAGTAATTGCTGACGGCGACCGCGCAATTGCCCTTGCCGGCGTAATGGGCGGTGAAGATACCGAAGTTTCTGATGAGACGCAAACCGTTGTTTTGGAAGCCGCAACCTTTAATTCATCAAAGATTCGGAAGACTGCCCGGCGCGAAAACTTGCATTCGGAAGCATCCCAACGGTTCGAACGCGGAATCAACGTTGCAACGGTTCAAGAAGCATTAGATGCCGCTGCTCAAATGATTGCTGAATTTGGCGATGGTCAAGTTGTTAGCGGAACATTGGAAATCAATCACGTTGATCCTGAAAACGTGGACGTTGAAATCATGCCGGAACGGATCAACAAGGTTTTAGGAACGGACTTAACGGATGAAGCCATTGTGGGCATCTTTGAACAACTCGGATTCGGAGTTGCGAAGGATGAGACCGGCACATTAACGGTGAGCGTTCCGCCACGCCGCTGGGATATTGCGATCCAAGCAGACTTAATTGAAGAAGTTGCCCGGATCTACGGCTATGATAATATTCCAACAACGTTACCAACCATGCCATTAACAGAAGGCCACTATACAAAAGCCCAAAAGATTATCCGGGATGCGCGCGCAATTCTTGAAAGTGCAGGATTAAGTCAAGCAATTTCATACGGATTGACAACGGAATTAAAGGCCAAACGCTTTATGCTCGATGAAGCTGAAATGACCCAACTTGACTTCCCGATGAGTTCAGATCACACAACTTTGCGGATGAACTTGATCAGCGGGTTGTTAGATGACGTGGCATACAACCAAGCCCGGAAAGTCAATGACGTTGCTTTGTATGAACAAGGACGCGTCTTCTTGCGGGAAAAGGATGCTGAACGGCCAAATGATATTGAACACATTGCCGGGGCATTAACTGGATTATTCCATGAAGCAACATGGCATGATGCCAAGAATCCGGTTGATTTTTACTTAACAAAGGGAATCGTTGAATACTTGATGAGTTCTCTTGGAATTACAGATGGAATTCGGTATGAAGCAACTGCTGAATACGAAGAAATGCACCCAGGCCGGACAGCCAAAATCTACGTCAATGATGAATTAGTCGGCTTGATCGGGGAAGTTCACCCAAGTCTTGCTAAAGAATTGAAAATCAAACCAACTTATGTCTTTGAATTAGACTTGCAAAAACTGATCGCCTTGCCAAAGAATGCTGAAACATACGTTCCAGTTTCGAAGTATCCAGAAGTTACCCGGGATATTGCGTTGCTTGTTCCAAATGAAATTACGAATGATCAAATCGTTGAATTAATCAAGCAAAATGGCGGCCGATTCTTAGCTGATATCAAGCTTTTTGATTTGTATCAAGGCGAAAAGATCGACGACGGGTTCAAGTCACTTGCTTATACGCTTGTATACCGTAACAGTGAAGGAACCTTGAGCGATGATGAAATTAACCAAGCATTTGATAAGGTTGTTAAGAAGCTTCAAGAAGAACTTGAAGTTACAGTTCGGTAATTGGTTCGGTAATTGATTAAGCATAAGACTTTAGCTTGATTCAAGCAAAATCTTTAGGAGGAATATTTTGACTCAAGATAACCAACAACATCAACCAGAATCAAACTCAAAGGCGGAAAAGAAACAATCAACAACCACGCCATCACGGGTTGAAACGGCGAAGACGAAGTCAACTTCCCACGTTGCCAAGGAAGCTCCGAGTTCAGCGAAACGAATCATTCACTGGACGATCGGCGTGCTGGTCGTTGTGATTCTCTTTTTCTGTTTCTTAGGTTACCGGTATGTTCAACGTTCGCTCAAACCGCTTGATCCAACTTCAAATGAATCAATTGAAGTTAAGGTCCCGATTGGAAGTACAGACAAACAAATTGGTGATATCTTACAAAGGAAAGGCGTTATCCGCAGTGGTTTCGTCTTCAATTACTATGTTAAATCAAAACAACTGGCAGCATTTAAAGCTGGCTACTATGATTTTAAACCGTCAATGACTTTGGCGCAGATCGCAACTGAACTGCAAAAAGGCGGTTCAAGTACCCCAATCGGTTCAGGCAAAGTTTTGGTGCGCGAAGGGGTCACGGCTGATCAAATCGGTGACGTGATTCAAAAGAATACAAAATTCAAAAAGCAAGACTTTTTGAATTTGTTGAATGATCAGCAATTCTTAAATGAATTAAAGAAAAAGTATCCTGATTTACTTTCATCAGCAGTGGGAGCTAAGGATGTTAAATATCAACTTGAAGGTTATTTATATCCGGCAACATACTCAGTTTCAAAAAATGAAACGTTGAAGCAATTAGTTGAACAAATGGTTGCTAAGGAAAACCAAGAAATGCAACCATACTATCAAAAGATCAAGGACGACCATATGTCAGTTCAGCAAGCGTTGACATTGGCTTCCCTTGTTCAAGGTGAAGGAACAAACCAGGAAAGCTTGGAAATGATTGCCGGGGTATTTGAAAACCGGCTCCAAAAGAATATGAAATTACAAACGGATGTATCAGTGTCATATGCATTAGGCAAGCATCAACAAAATATTTCATATAATGACTTAAAGGTCAATTCACCGTACAACCTGTATCAAAATAACGGCTTAGGACCAGGACCAGTTAACAATCCGCCAATCAATGCGGTCAAAGCGGTTCTTTATCCAAAAGACCGGGATAAGGGATACTTGTACTTTGTTGCTAATATGAAGACGGGAAAGATCTACTACACCAAGTCATATCAGCAGCATCAAGAAAATGTAAGTAAAGTTCAAAAAGCAAACGGATACGAAAAATAGGAAGTCGAGGAATTGGGAATGACAAACAACGAAAAGAAACATCGTCCGGTAATTATTGGGGTTACAGGTGGTTCAGGAAGCGGCAAGACGACCGTTTCAAATGCAATTCTTGAACAACTTCACGGTCACTCACTTGCAATGATCCAAGAAGATGCATACTACAAGAGTCAGGACGACGTTCCATTTGACGAACGGACCAAGGTCAACTATGACCATCCGAACTCATTGGATACAGACCTTTTGGTTGAACAATTGCATGATTTGCTTGAATGGAAAGCAATCGACATTCCAGTTTATGATTATGCAAGTCACAACCGAAGCAAAGAAGTAATCCACCAAGAACCAAAAGAAGTCATCTTGGTTGAAGGAATTTTGGTATTAAACGATCCGCGGCTTCGTGATTTAATGGATATTAAAATCTTCGTTGATACCGATGATGATATTCGCATCATTCGGCGGATTCAACGGGATATTGAGGAACGGGGACGTTCATTGCAATCTGTAATTGACCAATATTTAGCAACGGTTAAACCAATGTATCACCAATTTATCGAACCAACGAAACGGTATGCTGACATTATCGTTCCTGAAGGTGGCCAAAACCAAGTCGCAATTGACTTGTTGGTAACAAAAATTCGTGATATTATTCAAAAGAACAATTTAAGTGCTGAATAAGAGGAGGGCTTTAAATGGCTGAAGAAAAAACATTTCCAATGACATTGGAAGGTAAGAAAAAACTTGAAGAAGAACTTGAAGATTTAAAGACAAATAAGCGGGCAGAAGTTATCAAGCGGATCAAGATTGCCCGTTCATTCGGTGACTTATCTGAAAACTCAGAATATGAATCAGCTAAGGATGAACAATCATTTGTTGAAGGTCGGATTAAGGAAATTGACAACATGTTGAACCATGCTGAAATCATCGACAACGAGAATGTTGATGCTGATGAAGTTTCAGTTGGAAAGTCAGTTACATTCCAAGAAGAAGACGATGATCCTGAAACATACCAAATCGTTGGGGCTGCAGAAGCTGACCCATTGAACGGTAAAATTTCAAACGAATCACCAATTGCCAAGGGATTAGTTGGCCACAAGAAGGGTGAAAAGGTAACCGTTACAACTCCTGGTGGTGAAATGACGGTTACGATTATTGATGTAAAATAAGGAAGGTGTGACAAAACAGTAAAAACGAGCGTGGTGGAAGCAGAAAAGCAAATGAATCGCGCCAGCATAGATTCAGAAGTTTTCGAATTAGCTACACGTCACCACACGGCTCGTTTGTTTTGGAACCCGATTATGCGAATATAACAAAGAGGTTGTGATTTGATCACAACCTTATTTTTTTATGTGAAAGAGGGGCGTTGTTGATTTATAAAAAAAGAGGCTGAACAAAATCTGTTCAGCCTCAAATTATTTACGTTGACTAAATTTATTTTAGTACCAACCGCATTGTTCCCAGTGCTTTTGAGCGTTTACCCAGTTACCGTAACGACTTGCAACGTATTGGTTTGCAACCCGATCTTGGTTAGCTTGTGAGTAGTCACCATGTAAGTAACTTGCACTTAATTGGTAAGCACCGATGTATTGACCGTTGCGAGCGTTGTAGTTACCGCCTGATTCATGAGCAACGATCCATGCTTTTGCAGCAGATTCTGAAGAGTTGCTGTTATTATTGTTGTTTGATTGTTGGTTGTTATTAGCAGCTTGTTGTTGTGTATTTTGTTGAGCAACTTGTTGCTTTTGTTGTTGCTGTTGAGCTTGTGCTTGTTGTGCGGCCCGTTGTTGAGCAGCTTTAGCATTTGCAGCAGCTTGAGCAACGGCAGATTCCTTAGCTTCTTGAGCCTTCTTAGCAGCGGCTTCTTCAGCTTGCTTTTGAGCAGCAGCTTGTTGGGCTTGTTGAGCATCTTTTTCTTGTTGTTCTTTAGCAGCTTGAGCAGCAGCGGCTTGTTGTTGAGCTTCTTCTTGAGCCTTCTTAGCAGCAGCTTGTTCTTCAGCTTGCTTTTGGGCAGCTGCTTGAGCTTGTGCAGCTTGTTCTGCCTTTTCTTGTTGTTCCTTAGCAACCTGAGCAGCGGCAGCTTCTTGTTGAGCCTTTTGAGCAGCAGCTTGTTGTGCGGCTTGTTCTTCAGCTTGCTTTTGAGCGGCAGCGGCTTGGGCAGCTTGTTGGGCTTGCAATGCAGCTTGAGCTTGTGCAGCCTTTTGTTGAGCAGCTAATTGAGCTTGACGTTGAGCTGCTTGTTGTTGCGCAATTGCAGCTTGTTGTGCGGCTTGTTCTTGTTGAACTTGAGCTGCATTAGCTTGTGGTTGTTGAACTTGTTGTTGAGTATTATCGTTTGTTGGAATGTTTAATTGTTCACCAACAGTGATAAAGTTTACGTTCTTTAAATTGTTTGCTTTTTGAATTGCTTCAACTGTTGTGTTGAACTTTTGAGCAAGTTCTGAAACAGTGTCCCCTGCTTTAACTGATACTGTATCAGCATTAGCGGCTGTTCCTGCTGCAGCGATTCCTGAGAGGGCAGCAGCTGATACTAAAACTTTGTTTAACTTCATGTAGAAAATTCACTCCTAAAAGATTTGTAATCTATCTATATCTATCCTTATAGTTCAAAACTATTGAACCATCGTCTAAAAGTATAACGAACCAACATAACAATAAGGTAGCAATAATGTTACTTTTTGATATTTTTTTGTAACATTTGTAACATTAAGGTATAAGAACCACCTGATTTAATAAGATATAATAATTAATAGAATGATATGGAGGCGAATCTAATGGATAAGAAGAACAGTTTGAAACTCTTGCTTGGTATCTCAGGATTAACAGCAGTTGCCGCCATTGGTTGGGAACAATATCGAAATCATCATAATTTAGACAATCATTTGTCATTTGCCGAAAAGAATATTATCTTTTGGCAACGTAAAGTGTATGATCAGAAAATCAAATTCTTTATTCGGCTAAAAGCCCATAATTGGAATGAGTTGTTACGGAATCGCGATCACTTTTTTGTTTACATTGGAACCCGGAATAATCCGCAATGTTTAAGTTTTGCACCCCGCTTGAGTTATGCTGCCCAACAAGCCGGCACGAATGTGTACTATTTAGATACAACGAAGGAAGCAACGAATCCGATCTTGCGGCACTTGCTTGAAGATTTGCAGGTTAAAAATCCGCCAGCATTATTATGTGTTGACCATGGACGGATCATTCGGTATGACTTTGACGAAAAGATTACAGATTTTATTAATGCTCATCAAAATTAAAAAGGTTATGGCAACTTGCCATAACCTTTTTTCGGTTACTACATCTTAAAAACAAACAGTCCGCTCAAAACGCCGCAAATAATTGCACCTATCAAAAATCCTAAGTCGATCCATGGATTTCCAACTAAATTAAAGAAGTTACGCAGACAGACGATTCCTAAAATGACACATGAAATAAGAATTAATAAGTAAATAATTTTGAGCGGGGCGTAGATCACGGTAATGATTACGGCCGCCGCAAATAATAGCGTTCTTAAATTGTGATACCAGACAATGTTGCCGAAAAAGACATCGCGATACGACAAATTGCGGTCCTTAGGCATCGATTCAAACTTAAACATCGTCAAAAGTAGCCAAAAAACGTATAAAGCTACACCAACGTATTTCATGATGGCTCTCTCCTTATGATCAAAATGACTTGTTATTTCACTTATTCAATAACATCTATTTAAGAATACCATATAAAAACCGGCTTGCAAGTTCAGCAGGCCGGTATCTTTTTGATTAATGTTCTTTAAAGAAGGCTGAAAGTTTCGTCATGAACATGTCCAAGAAACGGGGAACATCAACGTTGATCGCAACTTGGGTGGTCGTTGCCGGTTCATTCAACCGGGTTTCATCACCGATCGTTCGCCCAGCATATGCGCCTTCGGTATCAACTTTCATGTTTAAGTAAATGGTTTGTAAAAGACTTGGGTCAACCGCCGCCGCAACTGCTAATGGATCATGCAATCCGCAACCGTGAAGGTGAGGACTGGTGATCTTGTATGCGTTGATGTAGTAGTCAACGATGTCCGCATATTTGGTGGCTGAGGTTGTTCCGATTTCACGCCATTTTTGGGTTTCTTTCTTTGTAAGCAACGTCCGTAAAGTGACGTCAAGGCCAACCATTGTTAACGGAAGCTTGCTGCGGAGAACTTTATCAGCGGCTGGTGGATCTTGATTAATGTTGGCTTCGGTTACCGGGTTAACGTTTCCGGGAACGGTCAATGCACCGCCCATTAACGTTACATGACCAATCAAATCAATGATTTCAGGATCCTTTTCAATTGCAGCAGCAAGGTTTGTTAACGGACCAGTTGGAACGATCAACAATTGACCTTGATATTTGTGCGCCGCTTCAATGTAAAAATCAATTCCATTTTGACTTTCGATTTTCCGCTTAGCAGTTGGAACTTCAACTTCACCAATTCCGTTTTTGCCATGGATCGTTTGACTAATCGGCATGACTTCAAAGTGATCCGTATGTGAAGAATGGGTTGCGCCGATGAAAACCGGAACTTCAGGATGTCCGAGCATTTCCAATAAATTAAGCGTGTTCTGGGCAGCTTCTTCAGGAACGATGTTTCCAAAAGAAGCAACGACGCCGATTAAGTCACATTCGGGAGTGGCGAGGGCATATGCGAGTGCTAAGGCGTCATCAACGCCGGTGTCGAGATCTAAAATCATTTTGTACTTAGCCATGAAAAGTTCTCCTTTAGTTTTGATATTTGATTTTATTTTAGCAGAAGTGAAGCCTAATTGGAGAAACTTTTTTTGGATTCTTTGGAGCGGACCAATTATTAAAATGGAAATCGAATTGTTCAGGAAAAGACGAATAATTTGCAAGCAGGTTATATTGCGCAAAATTTACTTAAAATGATGAATTTTTTGCGAATTTTATATTGATTATTCTGGAATAATTGATACAATTTGTTGTAGTTAAATGATTAATAATCATCATATTTTGTGGATATTAGCGAATCCGCGTAAAGGAGAAAGTAACAGAATGATTGAAGTTTCAAACCTCAATAAGACATATGAGAACGGATATGAAGCATTGAAAAATGTTAATTTTTCAGTGGAAAAAGGTGAATTAGTTTGCTTATTAGGTCCAAGTGGCTGTGGTAAGTCAACATTGCTTAATATCATTTCAGGTTTGCTGGATGCAACCTCAGGTGATGTGAAGTTTGAAGGAAAATCAGTTCTTGATGTTGCCCCAGAAAACCGGGACATTGGTTTTGTATTTCAAAATTATGCATTATTCCCGCATATGACAGCTGAAGAAAATGTAATGTTTCCATTAACTGTTGGTAAAAATAAAAAAACGAAAGCCGAAGCACGTGAAATTGCACAAAAATATATGGAATTAACCCATATTACCGATATTGCGAAGAAGAAGCCGGGACAGTTATCCGGTGGACAGCAACAACGGGTTGCAATTGCACGTGCTCTTGTTCAACAACCGAAAGTTCTTTTAATGGATGAACCATTGAGTAACTTAGACGCGCGGTTACGGCTTCAAATTCGGGAAGAAATCCGGGCATTGGTTAAAGAAGTGGGAATCACGACGATTTTTGTTACCCACGACCAAGAAGAAGCGCTCTCAATTGGTGACCGGATCATCTTACTTAATAATGGGGTCGTTCAACAAGCCGATAAGGGGCAAAACCTTTACCTTGATCCAGCCAATCAATTTGTTGCCAACTTTATCGGTAATCCGGTAATTGACTTGTTTGATGTTCAATTCGATGGCAACCAATTTAATAATGAACATTTCAACTTGTTAGCTGAACGCTTAGCAGATGGTAAGTTGAAACAAAAGTTAGCTGCCGGGGATTATGTAATTGGAATCCGGCCGGAAAACTTGCAACCGTCAACGGCTGAAATGGCAGATTTCACAATTAAGGTTGATGATATTGAATTGATCGGCCGGGAACGGATCTTGAAGTTCTACTTTGGCGATAAACAGTACCGGTCATTGGTTGATATCGAAGATCAAATCGGAGCGGGCGATGAAGTCAACTTACGGTTTGATATGAAGAAAGCATTTATCTTTAACAAGGACGGAGAGCGGGTATATTAAAAATGAAAAATAAACGGCGAAAAAATCAATGGAGCGCATGGTGGTTCCTTGGACCAGCTCTTTTAGGAATTATCCTTTTTAGTGTTTTCCCAATTTTGCGGGCATTGGTGATGAGTTTTCAATCCGGTTCGTTAATTTCAATGCACTGGACAGGATTGAGCAACTATAAATATGTAATTCAAGATCCGTACTTTGCGAAGGCACTTCAAAATACCGCTTTGTATGCCTTTACGGTTGTTCCAATCGGAATGGTGATCTCGATTGCGATTGCATGGAACTTATTTAACCGGATCAAGCATTCGAAGTTCTTTGAAGCACTATTCTTTATGCCATACGTTACAAGTACGATTGCGATTGGAATCGTCTTCCGTTACATTTTCAACGGGCAGTACGGGTTATTGAACTACATTTTACGGTTCTTCCATTTAGGAACCCCGAACTGGTTAGATAATCCTAGCATGAACATGATCACTGTGATCATCTTTGGGGTTTGGCTCAGCTTAGCATTTAACATTGTTATTTTGATGTCAGCTTTACGGGGAATCGATCCGCAACACTACACGATTGCCAAGATGTACGGGGCAAGCGATTCGGAAATGTTCTTCCGGATCACCTTGCCGCAATTGATCCCAACCTTAGCCTTCCTGTTGACCGTGAACCTGATCAGTGCGTTCAAAGTATATACTTCGATCTATGCGCTGTTTAACGGGCAACCGGGAATCGCGGGCAGTGCGATGACGGCGGTTTACTACATCTTCAATAAGTTCCAGACCGTTGGAACTCCGGGGGTCGCAATGGCCGCAACCGTCTTACTGTTCTTGATAATTTTAGTTGTATCATTCCTTCAAAATAAGTTATTGAATAAGGTGGGTCGCAGATGAAAAAAGTTACCGGCGTAATTACGTGGATTTTTATCATTCTTCTAAGTATCATTACGGTTTTCCCGTTTATTTACATGGTCCTTGGCGGATTGATGTCCTATGCAGAAACAACAAGTATTCCACCAACGATCATTCCGCATCATTTACACTTTGAAAACTACGTGCAAGTTTTCCATCAGGCACCATTTTTGAAGTATTTCTGGAATACATTGTTAACATCATCAATTGATACCGTGTGTGTATTGATTACTTCATTGTTTGCTGCATTTGCATTGACGAGTTTAGATTTCAAAGGCAAAAAGGCCATTAAGATTTTGATGATCTCACTGTTGATGGTTCCTTCAGAAGCAATCATTTTCACAAACTACAATACGATTGCTAAGTGGGGCTTATTGAACACCTATGTTGGATTGTTCTTACCATTTACAACGAGTGTCTTCTATATTTACTACTTAAACAGTTACTTCCAAGGAATTCCGCGCAGCATTTACCAAGCAGCGAAGATCAGTGGGGCAAGTAACTGGCAGTATGTATGGAAGATTTTAGTTCCAATGTCAAAACCGGCATTAACGACGGTGGGATTGCTTTCATTCATCGCCGGCTGGAATTCATTCCTCTGGCCATTATTGGTAACGAATAACGATAATATGCGGCTGTTGAACAACGGGTTGGCCAACTTCGCTTCTGATGGCGGAGCCCAAACGCAGTTGCAATTGGCAGCAGCCACATTAACCGTTATCCCGATTTTGATCATCTACTTCATCTTTAGAAAGCAAATTATTCAGGGGGTTACACGTGATGGTCTTAAAGGATAAGCAAACACGCGTAACTTACCATAAAGGGGTCGATACGATCGGCGGAACGAATATCGAGATTGCATATGGCGATGCGCATATCTTCTTCGACTTGGGAACCGAATACCGGCCGGAACTCGATTTACCGGATGAATCTTATCAAACGCTGATTCAAAATCATTTGATTCCAGAACTGGATGATTTTTATGATGAGCATTTAACCGGTGCGCCGCAGTGGAAAGGAAAGTTTCAACACAGTGCAGCGTTCATCTCACACTTGCACCTTGATCATACTAAAATGGTAAATTTTGTTGATCAGCGCATTTCGGTTTACAGCACTCCCGCAACGATCAAGTTGTTGAAGCGGCTAAATCGGGATGGAGATTTTCTACTTCCGGCAGCTGGTCATCCGAAAGAATATCTGCGACCATTGACCGAATTGCCGGTTCATCACAAAGTAAAGGTCGGCGAAATCGAGGTCGAATTCTACCCCGTTGATCATGATGCCGATGGCGCAGTTGCATTCCTGATCCATACCCCGGATGCATTTATCGTTTATACCGGTGATTTACGGCTCCATGGTTATCATCCGGAATGGACGCGGGCGATGATGAAGGCCGCTGCCGGATGTGATTTGCTGATCAGTGAAGGCGTGGGGGTCAGCTTTCCGCAAGATTTGGATAAGCCGCGCAAGCCGTGGAGTGAACAGCTTTTGATTGAAAAGCTGGTTGACCTTGTCCAAAATGCTAAGGGACGCCCGACGACCTTTAATACCTATCCGGGCAATATCAGCCGGTTAGAGGCAATTTGTGATGCACAACCGCGGACAGTCGTTTTAACTGCTGACCGGGCATGGCTGCTTCAACAGATTACGGGACGGAAGGTCAACTATTATTACTCACCGTCTGCCAAGCCGCTTCCGGAACTTGATTCAAGTTTGGAAGTTGATTACCAAACCCTTTTGGCTGATAAGGGGACGTATTTGTGGCAGGTTGAAGATCATTTCGAAAATCTGCAACCAAATACCTTGTACATTCATAGTGATGCGGAACCGCTGGGCGACTTTGACCCGGCATATCAAAAGTTCCTTGATATGTTAGCGGCCCATCATATTGAATTTGTTCGGCTTGCATGTTCGGGGCATGCAACCGCAGCCGAACTGGATGAAATCGTTGCGGGCATCAAGCCGCAATTATTGACCCCCATTCATAGTTTTCATCCAGAAAATTTGGAAAACCCGTTTGGAAGTCGTGTTTTACCGCAAAATGGGCAAACGCTCGTTTTGCATTAAACAAAAAATTTTAAGGAGGAGAGCTTTTATGAAGTTCATCAAAAAACTTGCAGTTGCCGCAACAACTGCAGCAACTCTTTTTGCAACCGTTGCAGGTGGTTTATCATCAACTGTAAGTGCTGACAGTATCCCAACAAAGGTTACAAAAAAGACAACCATTACATTTTGGAATGGGATGTCAGGTAATCAACAAAAGGCTTTGCAAACCTTGACCCAAGAATTCGAAAAGGAAAACCCGAATATCACGGTTAAGCTTGAAAACCAAGGCCAATACAAAGATTTGCAATCAAAGATCACATCAACATTGCAATCACCAAAGAATTTGCCAACCATTACGCAGGCATATCCAGGCTGGTTGTACAATGCATCAAAGAATGACTTATTAGTTGATTTAAAGCCATACATCAATAACTCAAAGATTGGCTGGGGAAGCGCTGCAAAGAGCGGCATCAAACCATCATTGATGAAGGGTGCCCAAATCAACGGAACGCAATACGGAATTCCGTTTAACAAGTCAGTTGAAGTTTTAGTTTACAACAAGACAATGCTTGATAAGTATGGCGTTAAGGTTCCAACGACCATGGCGCAATTGAAGTCAGCAGCTAAGACAATTTATGAAAAATCAAATCACCAAGTTGTCGGTGCTGGTTTTGATTCATTATCAAACTACTATGTTTTAGGAATGAAGAATGAAGGCGTTGACTTCACTTCAAAGATCAACTTGACATCAGCTAAGTCAAAGAAAGTCATCGACTACTATGCTGACGGGATCAAAGATGGCTACTTCAAGACGGCTGGTTCACAAGGTTACCTTTCAGGCGACTTCTCAAATCAAAAAGTCGCAATGTTTATCGGAACAAGTGCTGGCGAAAGCTTCGTTAAGAAGGGCGTTAACGGCAAGTTTGATTATGAAGTTGCCCCTCGTCCTGGCAAGTGGAACATGCAACAAGGAACTGACATCTACATGTTCAAGAATGCAAGCAAGGAACAACGGACAGCAGCCTTCATGTACATGAAGTTCTTGACAAGCAAGAAGTCTCAATTATACTGGGCACAACAAACTGGTTACATCCCAGTATCACAAGATGTAATTAACAGTAGTGAATACAAGAACAACAAGGATTCAAAGGTCCCAGCCCAAGTTGAAGCTGCAACAAAGAATCTTTACACCGTTCCTGTAACAAAGAACTCAAATGCTGCATATCAGCAAATGAACACGATCATGCAAAACATCTTGAGTCACGCCAAGAATGGCAACCTTAATTCACTCATCAAACAAGGTGAAAGCCAATTTAAGAATGCATGGAACCAATAAAATAGTGTTCAGCAATTAATCTAAAGAGTCGCGATGAAAATCGCGGCTCTTTTTGCATCATCGATTAAATCACGCTAAAATATTACTAATACATAAAGTGAAAGGATTCGAAAATGAAGAAGCAATCATTAATTGATTACCTTGACGATGGGGTTCAAAATTTAGATTTTGATGGAACATTGGCTTGGAACTGGCTCAAGCATGAACGGGCATTTGAGCTTGAAATGGAATTTTACGTTGAAAATCAAAGCGGGCATAAGATCGTGGATTCGGACGATACGGAATCCGTTGAACCGATCATCACGTTTGATGACGTGATTTTGCTGTATGACGAAACTAAACCATTTGATTTTGATCCGGAAGATTATCTGGTAACCCTGGGATTCAATGGCAAAAAAGGCTGGACGAAGGGGCAAGCCGATGCATTTTTAGATGTTTTGCAAGATACCCTTGATAATGGCGAATCAGACTTACTTGATTTTGTAAGTGATGATTCAATTCAGACGTTTAATCTTAAATGGGATGAAGTTGAATTTCAAAAGCAATTGGCGGCCCGCCAAGATGAAACCCAACAACTAAACTATCCGAAATTCTAGGAGGCTGAACATGGACTGGACAGAACTTGTAGTAGAAACAACGAATGAAGCAATTGACGCGGTAACGAATATTTTAATGGAAAATGAAGCGGGCGGCGTTCAAATCGATGACGATGATTTGAATGATGTCCGAATCATCACGTATTTTCCAGCCAACGTCAACGTGGCGGAAAAGGTTCCGGAATTAGAAATGCAGATCAAGGGACTAAGCCAATTTGGCATCGATCCTGGGAAAGCAGCCGTAAAGTTAAGCGATGTTAATGATGACTCATGGCGCGATGTTTGGAAAAAGTATTACCATCCGGTACGCATCACGCGGTACTTAACGATCGTTCCAAGTTGGGAAGACTACCAACCGGAAAATGCTGATGAAAAAGTGATTCGGCTTGATCCGGGACGCGCATTTGGAACGGGAACACATCCGACAACCAGGCTGGCCCTTTTGGCACTTGAAAAAGAAATTCGCGGGAGTGAATCAATGATTGATGTCGGCACTGGTTCAGGAGTTTTAAGTATTGCAGCGAAGTATCTTGGAGCCGGCGAAATCGATGCATATGACATTGATGACGAAGCAATCAAAGCCACGAAGGAAAACGTGGCGTTGAATCCGATTGCGAAGGATATTAATATCGGAACAAATAGTTTGCTTGATGGAATCAGTAAAAAAGTCAATTTGATCGTGGCTAACATTTTAGCGGAAATTATTGTCCCGTTGATTCCGCAAGCCAAAGAATGCTTAAATCCCGGTGGAAAATTCATTACTTCAGGAATCATCAATGATAAGAAAGATTTGATCGTAAACGAATTAACAAAGCATGGATTTGTGATCGATGAGATTTTGAACCAAAAGGATTGGTACTCGATCATTGCGCACTTGCCGAACGAAGGAGAATAGGATGCAACGTTTTTTTACAGTTCAAAAATCAACTGAATTTAAAAAAGAAAAGTTACTTTTACCGCAAGAAATTTTTCACCATGCCGTTGATGTTTTGCGGATGAAGGTCGATGACCAATTTGAGTTAGTGACGGCCGACGAAAAGGTTTATCAGTGCCAGCTAACGAAGGTTGAGAAGCATGAAGGCCAATTTACGATCGTAAAAACAATTGACCGGGAAGTTGAAATGCCGGTTAAGGTTACAATCGTTTGCGGCGTTTCAAAGGGCGATAAGGCTGAAGAAATCGTTAAGAAGGGCACGCAACTTGGAGCAGCCCGGTTTATCTTTTTGAACAGCCGGTATTCAGTTGCCCGGTGGAAGAACCAAAAACAAGCTAAGAAAATCAAGCGGCTGCAGACCATTGCGTTAAATGCAGCAGAACAGTCGCACCGCAACCATGTTCCGGAAGTTGAGTGGGCGGATTCACTGGATGATGTGATTGCAATGAATGCGGCTGCGGACTTTAAGGTCGTGGCGTATGAAGAATCGGCTAAGCAAGACGAAAAAACAGTTTTAGCGCAGATTGCAACGCAGACCCGGGCAAAAGATCCAACATCATTAGTGGCATTCTTTGGCCCAGAAGGCGGGATTGCCCCCGAAGAAATCAAGCAACTTACGGCAGCGAACTATCAATGTGCCGGCCTTGGACCGCGGATCTTACGGGCAGAAACCGCACCGCTTTATTTACTCGCGGCGCTTTCCTTTGCTACGGAGTTGGAGTAGAATAATAACAAAGATTTTAATTGAAGAGGTTTTATATGACTGACGAAAAAAAGACGTTTATTATCCGAATGCTGTGGTATTTGGTTGCTGCTGCAATTTTTGCATTGATTATTCCGATTATTTTTAATGTATGCAAAGCCAACGATGTCACGAAAATTGGCTTTGTTATGTTTGGTTTTGATATGATTTTTTCAATTCTTGTGGGTTTATATGCTGGTAAGAACGAGGATTCATGGATTCCGTTGTTGTTTTTCCCGTTTTTGTTTGTGATCACGGCGGGAAGCTTTTTTATGGGAATCTTACGGATTGTTGGAGTAGTCTACCTTGCAGCAAGTCTTTTGGCATACGGAATAACGAAGAACTAACGAAAGTGAGGCTGGTAACAGTCTCATTTTTACTATGATTTAAATTGAAACGGGTGAAGATGAATGGATAAAGAAGTGATTTGGACTGCTGACGATGTGCTTCAAATGTGCAGTCAATATATGAATGAAGAACACGTTGAATTAGTAAAGAAAGCTTGCAAATTTGCGACTTACGTTCACCGTGAACAAACCCGGCAATCGGGTGAACCATACATTATTCATCCAATCCAGGTTGCGGGAATTTTGGCTGATTTGAAGATGGATCCTGAAACGGTTGCGGCCGGTTTTTTGCATGACGTTGTTGAAGATACAAACGTCACGCTGGGAGACATCGGCGAACTCTTCAACCACGACGTTGAAGTGATCGTTGACGGGGTCACCAAGTTAAGTAAGATTCGATACAAGTCACACCAGGAACAGTTGGCTGAAAATCACCGGAAACTGTTACTGGCGATGGCCAAGGATTTGCGGGTAATCATCGTTAAACTGGCAGATCGCTTGCACAACATGCGGACGTTGAATCATTTGCGGCCGGATAAGCAACGGCGGATCGCGAATGAAACGCTTGAAATTTACGCTCCATTAGCTGATCGGCTTGGAATCAGTACGATCAAATGGGAGCTTGAAGATATTTCGTTACGTTACTTGAATCCGCAACAATATTACCGGATCGTTCATTTGATGGATGCTAAGCGGACGGAACGAATCAAGTATATCAACGAGGCGATTGAAGAGATCAAGGATGCCATTAAGGACTTGAACCTTGATTGTGAGATCTATGGGCGGCCGAAGCACATCTATTCGATTTACCGGAAAATGCGTGATCAGCACAAGCAATTCAGTCAGATTTATGACCTGTTAGCGGTGCGGGTCGTGGTCAAGTCAATCAAGGATTGCTATGCCGTTTTAGGGGCAATTCATACGCGGTGGAAACCAATGCCGGGACGGTTCAAGGATTACATCGCGATGCCGAAAGCTAACATGTATCAATCCTTGCATACCACTGTGATTGGTCCGCAAGGCAAACCGTTTGAAGTTCAGATTCGAACTGAAGAAATGCACCGGGTAGCGGAATACGGAATTGCTGCGCACTGGGCATACAAGGAAGGCAAGAAGAGTCCGGTCAAGGAAACCGCCACTGGCGACAAGCTAAATTTGTTTAAGGAAATCATCGAACTGCAAGATGAGGCGGCCAATGCAAAGGACTTTATGGAAAGTGTCAAGGGCGATTTATTTAGTGACCGCGTTTACGCCTTCACTCCCAAGGGCGATGTAACCGAGTTGCCGAAGGGCGCAGGCCCGCTTGATATGGCCTATGCGATCCACACGGAAATTGGGAACCATGCTACCGGCGCCAAGGTCAATGGTAAAATCGTTCCGTTGGATTATCAAATTAAAAACGGCGACATTGTCGACATTTTAACATCCGCCAATTCCGCCGGACCAAGCAATGACTGGTTGAAGTTAGTCCACACTAACCGCGCACGCAACAAGATCCGCAAGTTCTTCAAGAAACGTGATTACATTCAAAATCGAGAAAAGGGACAAGAGATTTTGCATAACGCGTTAGTTGAAGAAGGCTTTGATCCGCGTGAGGTTTTAACTGCCAAGAATATTCAGCGGGTGCTTGATAAAAAGCAACTCCCATCGGTGGATGAGTTGTATGCCGGAATCGGTTTTGGCAACCTGCAACCGTTGGGAATCGTGAACCTGCTGACAAAGGATATTCGGCAGCAGCGGGCAAACGAGCAACGCAAACAACAGGAAAAAGAGCTGCTTGAAGATCACAAGCAAATTGAAAATCCGGCGAAGGAAGCTCCACGAAGCGGGAAGAATAATGATCACATTTTGATTGCCGGGATCGATAATATGATGGTCCGGCTTAGTCGGTGTTGCAACCCGATTCCAGGTGATCAAATTGTGGGATACATTACGAAGGGCCGCGGAGTATCAATTCACCGCGTTGATTGTCCGAATGTTCAGGTTGAAAATGAAAATGGCAGCCGGTTGATCGATGTTTCATGGAACGGCTTGCCAAGTGAACATAAGTTATATGATGCAGAATTGAAGATTCAAGGCTATAATCGAACTGGATTATTAAGCGACATTTTGCAAATGGTCAATAATTCAACGAAGACGTTGAAGTCCGTTAACGGGAATGTTGACCATAATCAAATGATGGTGATCAGTATCGTGGTCGGCGTTCGCAATAAGGAACACCTGCAACGGCTGATCGACAACATCAAACGGGTACCGGACGTTTATCTGGTTGAACGTCCAATTCACTAAAGGAGATTATAAAATGAGAGTAGTTTTACAACGGGTCAAGTCCGCAAGCGTCACGGTTGACGACCAGGTGATTGGAAAGGTCGGCAAGGGTTACATGCTGTTAGTCGGCTTTACCCACGATGATTCGATCGAAGATATCGACTACATTGCGCGTAAAGTTGCAAATGCTAGGTTGTTTGCCGATGAAAATGGTAAAATTAACCTGTCAATTAAACAGGTTCAAGGCGCAATTTTATCGGTATCGCAATTTACCCTGTATGCTTCAACGAAGAATGGCAACCGGCCAGGTTTTGGGGCAGCGCAAAAGCCAGAATTGGCCAAGGAAAATTATCATTATTTTAATGAAAAACTCCGGTCATACGGAATTGAAGTTCAAACCGGCCAATTTGGAGCCGATATGGACGTGGCATTGGTAAATGACGGCCCGATAACGATCATTTACGACTCGAACCAAAAATAAGCGGAAAGAGTGACGATAATGTATCAGGAATTTTTCTGGGATTTTGACGGGACGTTATATAACACGTATCCAGGCATGGTTGAAGCCTTTATGGATGTCTTTGAACAAAAGGGCGTCAAGCTTGATCAAGATGAAGTTTACCGGCACATGCGGCAAACTTCATTAGGAAAGACGTTTGCATACTACCGGATGCAAAATGACCTTGAAGAAGAACCAGAAGCATTGCGTGAAGAATATAATCCAATCGAAGCCAAATTAGAAGACAATATGAAGCCGTTTGACGGGGTTCAGGAAGTGTTGGCCAAGGTCGTTGCGAATGGCGGCCATAACTACCTGATGACTCACCGGAACAAGAGCTCATTGGAAATGTTAGCGAAGTTTGATTTGAAGAAGTACTTCACGGATGCGGTCACAGCTGAAAAGAAGTTTCCGCGGAAACCAAATCCAGCTTCATTAAATTCATTAGTTGAAAAGTACGATCTTGATCCGCAAAACTGCGTCATGGTCGGTGACCGGGTGCTTGATATTGCAGCGGCTCACAACGCTAAGATGAGCGGAATTTTATTTGATCCGGATGATCTGATCATTGAACCGGCATCACCGGAACACCGCATTCAAGATATGCATGATATTTTGAATTGGATTAAATAGGGAAAGAGGCTGTGACATAAGTATTCAATAAACAGCCTCAATTATAAAAATAGCGAA
>DSTMR04002__coassemble_922_pt1 | contig 27684 bp, 25 predicted proteins | sample DSTMR04002__metabat2_high_PE_019 | metagenome-assembled genome bin DSTMR04002
TTTTTGCTTAATCTGCGTCATTAAATTTGTTCAAGTTATTTATTGCAATCTACCATTATATTAAAATTAACGGGTCATTTAATTAATTGATAAAATAGTAATAAAAAAGGACTATCTGTCAACGCATACTGATAGAAAGGAGATTGTGATACAAGTCGCAATCTTTTTGCTATATCCGCATAGTCGAGTTTCAAAATAAACGAGCTATGTGAAAGTTCGAAAACTTCCGAATCTATGCTGCGCTATTCGCTTGCTTTTCTGCTTCCACCACGCTCGTTTTTGGCGTTTTGTCACACCATATTATTTTTCGTACTCTAATTATCATTATCTGAGCAAAAGAAAAAGGTACTGATAGAGAATTTTAATTTCCATCAGCACCAAAAAGTATTGAATCTGAAATGATAAATTTTAATTTTAATTATTACCATTTCCAAAATTCATTTCCGCTAGAAACAATATATTTTTCAAGCCAATCACAAAACGAAAAACTAAAGTATTTATCTGCCTCTATTCCGGGATAGGAAAGATACTCTATGTTTTTTTTATATCTGTTGAGGTCAATAAACATTTCTCCTATATCTTGTAATAGAAGAATAGGGACTTTTTGTATTGTGCCTGTAATTTTAAGGTCAGATGATGAGTAAATTTTACATGCAGCCCCTAAAGGCACCCCTTTAAATTCATTGTCAAACAGAATAGCCCCATTAGAGATTTCTAAAAAATTAAGATATTCCTCAGGTAATTTTTTCTGACTTAAACTGTTTAAATCTTTTTTTGATATAGGATTATGAAAATAAAAATTAGATTTCATAATCCCACCAAAATTAATGATATTAATCGGAATGGCTCCATTTTTAGTGATGTCTTTTATTCCATTAATAATTTGTTTAATTTCTGTCATATTAATAATTCCTAAACCATGTTGTAATTAATTGGTGTTGTTGAACAGGAACAGGCATTAGATTTGAAAAATCATTTGTTCCACCATAAATACGCGGGCGAATATGGTGAACTTGATTATTGTTCCAATAGTCAGCTGATTGGTTACCATATTTTTCACTAAATTCTTTAATGAATAAATATCTATCTTGGGTTGTCCAAGTAGGTGATGAAGTAAGCTTTGCCCAATCTGTATGAATAGGAGTTTCAGCGTCTTTTTTCGAAACAGGATCTATATATTCTGGAAAGTTTTGGCCAATTTTATTTTGCAAATATACAGAACTCATTTGGATAGGGGCAATACTTGTATTTCCATTATATCCAGCCATTCCCCAATCTCCATCGACTGCAAAGAAAGTCGTTTTCGCTGGAAACTCCACATATCCAATGTTTCCTATATGAACATCAGTTCCCTGTACCATCTTTTGGCTGGTTTGGACAGACACGGGGCCTTGCAAGGAAGGCTCGGAATAAAAATTGATTTTAAAATCAACCGCAGCAGGAGCTGGACCTGTTATAGAGTCTATCCAAAAATATATCCGGAACATTCCATCTTCAAATTGCTCAGAAGTGTGGTATGTAAGAGTTGTAACTTGTTCAGGTGCCTCTGCGAAATTGGCAAACCTACCATTGGTATTGTTATTAACCGTAACTTTTTGTTTTCCAGATGTTAAGACACTTGCATTTTGAGACTGATTTGTACGTGAAAGATCTAAATAATCGTTTTTTGAAAACTCATAAGAATTAGCAGTACCTTGTTGGTTGACTTGTTGAGTTAAATTTTCATTGTGAATATTGTCAGCATACGTATTGTCGAATCCCACAATAGACATTATTGCTATTGTGACAATAACAATTAAGTAATTCTTTCTTTTCATTTTTATAACACTTTCTAAAAATATTTCCTTATATCTGAAAGTATAATTCATTTTTACTTTTATGAAAAATTTTTTAGTATTAGTATACACGAAACATTATGGTTTATTAAAATTATAATGCTTTAAAAATTAATGTCCTTCTTTTGGTTATTTTTAATGCGAATTTATAAAGTGTGACAAAACTTAAAGTTGGTGCGAAACTTTTAGAGGGTTCTAAGGTTAAAATTAAAAAAATAGTATTAACCCTTCCAAAATTGGGAAAAACCAGTCTTTAATCCAATGTTTCATAATCAAATTACCTTTCATTAATTAAATTAAAATACTGTTGCATTATCAATAAATAGTACATTAAACGGTCTGCTTTAATCTATACCGAAAAATACGTTAATTCATTCACTAGTAACTTTAATGCAGCAAATTATAAAGTAAACTGTGATTACTGTATTTAAAAATATTCTTTTTATAAATAAAACCTGCAATAAAGAAAAGTGGAACTAATGTAAGAATACTAATAAATAATGAAACCCATCCTTGAGTGTACGAAACTGTTCCTGTAGCAATTCTTACAGGCATAATACTCTGACTAGCAAATGGAATATAGGAAAATACTTTAATAAATCCAATTTCTGGCCGCAATGAGGCGATTAATCCGATTACATAAGGAATTAATATCAGTGAGGCGACAGAACTAGTTGCTTGAGAAATATCTTCAATTCTAGAAACAAAAGATGCGATGATCGCTGCAAGTAAGATATATAAAATTACAGCTACAACCATAAATAAAGTAGTTAAAACAATGTAATTTATTGAAATTCCTTTAAAGAAATCTAAATTAATCAATGCCTTTTGGTGGATCATAGGTAAAACAATATTAGCAATTCCAACTAATAAGGCATATATCATTACTTGAAAAATTAATAAAAATAGAACACCAAGCATTTTTCCTGCAAAATAATTATTGGTTGACGTTGAAGATAGAACACTTTCAATTAGATGGTCGCCTTTTTCTCTACCAATTTCTGACCCAGTAATACTGATATAACTTGTTAAAATAAGAAACCCTGCAATTACTACAAATTGACTAATTCGTTGCATTTTTTGAAAATGAGCTGACTTTATTTGATGCCTGTTAATCGATGTAGTTTGAATTTTAACGGGAGAAATAATGGCTTGAATTTGCTTTAATGAAAGTCCCATTGTTGCGGCTAACTTTTGAGTTTTAATTGAATATAATAGTTGTTCAATTCTTTTGATAGATGCGTCCGAAACGGTTTGTTTTTTATAAAAATATTCAACGTTACTTAAGTCATTTTGATTTTTAATATATAAAATGCCGTCTAAATTACCATCATTTAGATAAAGTTGAGCTTGCTTTAAAGAATGTAAATGAGAATTAGTAAAATGAATGTGATTTTTGCTTAGCTTATTTTGTTGAAGAATTTCATTTTTTATATTCTTTGAAGCAACAATTGCAATTGACGGATTAGAATTTTTAACCTGTTGTTGCACAAAATGATTACAAAATAAGCCAATTACAGCTAATAAAATTGGAGCAAATATCATCCAATAATAATTTGGCTTTTTAATTCTTCTTGTAAATAAACTTTTAGCGACAACTATTGATTTTTTCATGATTTTTCCCCTCCTGAGCAATTACTTTTTTGAAAATACTATCCAATGACGGTAGTAAAAGGTTAAATCCAGTGATTTGATCATAATAATTATTTTTTAGATTTTTAATTGCTAAGCGAGCATTTTTCTCAGTATCAAATTTCAATATAAAACCTGGATATGATGAAGATACATTTTCAAGACCGCTAAATGAATTAATAGTCTTATTATCAAATTGTCCTTCTAAATAGACGTGATCTTTAGGAAAACTGTCTTTAATTTCATTAACTGATCCATTTAATTTGGTGACACCATTAACAAGCATAAGAACCTTATCTGAAACCTGTTCTACATTTTGCATGTTATGCGATGAAAAAATAATCGTTGTTCCTCGCTTTTTTAATTCCGTAATCGCTGCAATTAAATTTTCAGTATTAACGGGGTCTAGTCCCGAAAAAGGTTCATCGAGAATAAGTAACCTTGGTTGATGAATGAATGAAGTAATTAGTTGTACTTTCTGCTGATTACCCTTAGAGAGGGTTTTTATTTTACTTTTGTTGTTACCTTTTACGCTAAGTTTATTCATCCAATAGTCTAGATTTTGAATAGTTTTATTTTTGGGATAGTTATGGAGTGCAGCAAAGTACACTACTTGTTGTTCAATTGTCATGTCTAGGTAAAGTCCGCGTTCTTCGGGCATATAACCAATAAAATCTAAGTCTTTAGAAGCTAATTTATGATTGTCGAAAAGGATTTTCCCTGAGTCAGGATTGATAAAGTTAAGAATCATTTTAAAAGTTGTTGATTTTCCGGCTCCATTTTGACCGACAAGTCCCAATGTTTCGCCCTTTTTTAAATTAAAGGAGAGGTTGGAAACCGCTGTTTGGTTATCAAAAGTTTTAAAAACGTTTTGTAAAGATAACAAAATATATTCCTCTTTTCGTTAATATGTGATATATTGTAACCGTTAAGAATCTTAACTATCAACTTAATTGATATTCCGGAATATCAGCTTAATTTTAACATAAAACTTCAATTATGTTGTTTTATGTAAGGGGAGATTGAGAGTATGCCATTTCTTATCGGCGCTGCTGCAGTTGCTGCAGGCTTGTTATTAGGATCAACAAGCGTTTCATAAAAATAAAACAGCGGACAAGATATTAAATCTTATCCGCTGTTTTGTTTTCAAGATGCTTAATTAATTGGTCAAGCTCCTCGTTTAATTTATTTACTTCAACATCAGTACAATTCTTTAATAATGACTTAGTAAATTCTAAGTGCTCTTTGTTATGTAACCTAGAAAGTAATTTTCCCTTTGAAGTAAAAACAATGTTAGTGACTCTACGATCTTTTTTACTAGGAACGCGTTTTATATATCCGAGTTTTTCTAATTTATCAATGTTTCCAGTTAAAGCAGACGTGGAGACAGTCGTTAATTTGGCAATTTTAGAAATTGTAGCGTCATTTAACAAATAGATAATATGTATGATATGTAAATCATTTATTGAAAGATCGTTAAATTGGCTTTCCGAAAGCTTTTCTTTTTCAAGCCGCATTGTTAAGTTATATATTATAAAAAGTTTATCATCGATTGAAAATTGTTTTTTATCCAAAAAATCACCTCAATAGTAAATGCTAAATATAATTATACCTTTTTAAGCATAAATATTGAACGAGAATGTTAGTTTTAATTAGGCTGTATTTTTAATAAAAATTGTTCTGAAATAACAAGGCAAAGTGGCCTGCGTTTATTAAAACTAATCTGGATTAATGCTATATCGTAGACGTTTAGAATAATTATCCAAAATAAATTTCGTAAGCTCGGAATATAGAGTAGTCAGAATTCTATAAGTTTAATCTGGACGGAAGATGGCAAGAATCTCAGCCGTGGCGGAATCATTAAAAATACTAACCAAATTAAAATACCTAATAACGATCCAAGAACCAAATGGACCGCCTGGAAACTTATATTTTTATTAGGTGTAATCTATTTTCTAATATAAGCGTAGTTATAATATCCTTTCCAGTATCTTCTTAATGGGTTAAATAGCGAAACATATGACTTTTCGCTAAAAGGTTCCTTTTGATTTACATTTGAAAACTTATAGTATAATTCAACTGTTGAATTAGCACTTAAGTGTGTTCTATCAAATCTATTTTTGAAGTATTGATAATCTGATAGAAACAACAAATGACCATAAATAAAAATTTTCTCATAATTAAATTTAATTCAATTCTTCGTAATCAACATTTAATTCACAGTTTTCAAGTTGAAGCGAGTAGGTAATGTCCTCATTCCCGCGGACGGTCATTTCCATGTCGGTTGAGTAAAGGACTAATCCAAGTTGATGACCTTTCAGCAGATGATAGAACATTGGTTGAAGATCCAGCTCAAATTGATAGAACGTCTTCGGAACGAGCTCATCCGCTTTCCATGGATGTTCACGGTTTTGAAGATTGATGTGTCCCTTCGTGATCATTTTCCACGGAGTTGGTTTTGCAAGTTTGAATTCCTTTAAATCATCAGGGCGCCATTGATAACCGGCATCAAGGGCCTTCAAGTCAAGCGTTGCCGGAACTTCACCCAGCCGCTTGGCCATTCCGAAGTCAACGAGCATGAAGCTCAGCATCCCCTTATCAACACTCGAGGCAACGTCTAACTTAATGTGCGGACACCCTTGAAGATAGATGTCGTGTTGCAGCTTTTCCGTCTTGAAGATCAACCGGTTGTTATTAAGGGCATTTTCTTCATCACTTAAAAGATCAGCCCGCCATTGATTCCAATTCTTTTTATATTGATCAAAGGCAGCTTGTTCAAGCTGGTCATTAAATGATTTAACTGCTGGCGCAGCTGCATGGTCAACGAGCTGTTCATTTTCAAATCCAAATTGATGGGTTTCTGGTTTGGCAGTATGCCAGCCGTTAAATGAATGCCAGGTACTTTCACAACTGTTATCCTGAACACACACATCCGGCAGAAGGTCGTCGGCATGGTTTTCAACCCCGTACAGCTTATTGGCAAGCCAGAGGTTCATCATATCAGTAAAGTCGATTGATTGAAAATTATTGATATAAATGTGTTGTCCATGATGAAGGAAGAGCTTTTTGACAACTGGAAGTTTATCTAACTCACGGTACAGGTTATACACGTTGCGTGGTTTAACGTTCCAGTCATTCAATCCATGGACCATTACGACGTCGCACTTAATGTTTTCGACATCTTTAAGATAGTTGCGGGCGTCCCAAAATGAATTGTAGTCCCCGGTCGTCCGGTCTTGACCGGCTGTGATTTCGGCAAGGTCACGGTTGAATTGGTCCTTGCATTTCAGGTAATCGCCGGCTTGTTTTTGCCGACTAAAACATTCTTCAGCAAGAATATCGGCATCTTCACCTGGGAAGCCGCCGGGAGCAATTACAAGCCCGTCGTCCCGGTAGTAGTCATACCAGCTTGAAATCGCAGCTTCTGAAATGATCGTCTTCAAACCGTCAACGCCAGTTGTAGCTGCAGCCGTTGCGAGGGTCCCAAGGTATGATTTCCCAGTCATTGCAACGGAGCCGTTACACCACCATGCTTTGATTTCGATGTTGTCGGTTTTATTGGTAAATGCCCGCCGATTGCCTGCCAACCATTCAATGATTGCGATCGTTGATTCGGTTTCTTCCTTTGAACCGCAAGTCCGTTCACCGTCAGAATCCATTGTCCCGATTCCGGCTGCATAAACGGTAGCATACCCGCGGGCAAGGAAGTAGTCGTTTAAGGTAACGGCTTTGGCGTGACCGAACGTTTCTTCAGCCGTTTGCGTTTCACCTTGGACTTGACGCGCAGGCGGAAGTTCAACGGCGGGTTCATGAAATTCAATGTCTTCATATGTATTGTTGTTTGGTTGCTTGCGCTTCAGCGGCACGTCAACGTTATGCATTAATTTATCAGCTGCATGATCGTTGGTTCCTTGATTATAAGGACTAGCAGTATAAAGCGCCGGAACTTTTAAGCCATTATTGGTTTCGGCAGGCCGAATGATTTCGGCTTTCAGCAGATCACGTTTGCCGTCGTGATCAGTATCCAGGGATGATTCAACGTAAACAACTTCCCGGATCAATTTGGAAGTGTCAAATACCGGTTGCGTTTTTCCGTTGAAAATCAGCGGTTTTTGTTCAACCGGCAAATTCCAGAATGGTTTAAAGTAGCCCTTGGCAGCTAACAAATCAAGATAGGTTCGGCCGCCTTTTCCATGGGTGCAAAGCAAATCGTACCAAGCATCGATCAAGTCGGCTGTATCCTTTAATTGATCGTGGTGGAAAAGGTGAAGTTCGTCCATCTTTTCAAATAGATGATCGATCTCAAAATCATCATTAACTTCAAAACCTAATAACTGCATCGCAACGGTGTAAAAGACTTCAAGCGTTAATTGATGATGATCAAGATAATCCCTTAAGTCCTGGTCAGAAGTTGCAAGCAATGCGTGCAGTTTTTGATCAAATGCGCTTGAACTTTGAGCTTCGATCAACGCCCGCCGCAGGAAATGAAGGTAAAGATCATTGAGCGGCAGTGCGTGCGAATCAGCATCTAAAAAATTGATTTTTTGAAGTTCATTGATTTTTTGCTGATGATCAACTTTAAGGTGTGCAAACTGGTTAATTTTCATTCAAAATTCCTCCCATCAGAGTTTAATTTAAGTATATCAAGATTGGAGATTACATGACAAAAAAAGAAGGGCATGGTAAGATAGAAATTGAAATATTTGTTCGGAGTGGAGTTTGTCAACCTTAGGCAAACTCTTTTTTTATAGGCATTCGATGCGAATCGAGAAAGGAATTTGATCGTGGAATTTTTAGGAACCTTATGTTTGGTATTGATCACAACTTCATTGGCAGGCCACTTTAGCCGGCGAATTGGAATTCCAGCTGTCATTGGGCAGTTGCTGGTTGGAATTTTGATTGGTCCGGCCGTTTTAGGATGGGTACATAACAACGCGTTTATGCATACTTTTTCTGAGATTGGCGTCATCATTTTGATGTTTATTGCGGGGCTTGAAAGTGACTTAGGAATGCTGAAGAAGTATTTTAAACCCGCACTGGCGGTTGCTTTCAGTGGCGTTGTTTTTCCCGTGGTGCTGATTTACTTTTTCGGAAAGTTATTTCACTTTTCGTTTGAACAGGCGATTTTTCTGGGAGTGACTTTTTCAGCAACTTCGGTCAGCATTTCAGTTGAAGTTTTAAAGGAATTGAAACGACTGAAGTCAAAGGAAGGAACGACGATTCTAGGAGCGGCCGTGATCGACGATATTATTTCAGTAATCATTTTAAGCGTGCTTGTAAGTATGTTCAGTAACGTTGCTAAGGCTCAAGGCGGCCACCATTCAAGCAACCTTTGGATGAGCTTTTTATTGGATGCCCTTTACTTTGTGATGATTTTCTTCCTGTTTGAATGGATCGCGCCGAAGATGATGCGGCTGGGTGAGCACTTAAAAGTTGCTTCATCAGTGACGTTAATGTCGATCGTCTTGTGCTTAGGGATGGCATGGCTTGCTGAACAGGTAGGCTTAAGCGATGTTGTGGGGGCGTTCTTTGCCGGGGTCGCAATCGCCCAGACCCCATATAAGCGAGAAGTTGACTCCAACATTGAACCGATCGGCTATGCGGTCTTCATCCCGATGTTTTTTGTCAGCATTGGGTTGAATATGACGTTTAAGGGCTTTTTTGATGACCTGATTTTTATCATTTCGTTAACGATTTTAGCATTGATCACCAAGTGGCTGGGCTGCGGCCTGGGAGCAAAGGTTTTAGGAATGAATTACGATTCAATGAACATTATTGGATCAGGGATGGTTTCGCGCGGTGAAATGGCCCTGATCATCGCCCAAATCGGGTATGAGGCTCATTTGTTGAGTTCAGAATATTACTCGGGCGTGATTTTTGTAATCATCCTGACGACCCTTGCAGCACCATTTATGCTCAAAGCAGCGATTAAGCGGCAAATGCGCAATGAAAAGTAAAAATGAATATTGAATGAATAACCCTTGAATTTACTGAAGATTCAATGTATTTAGTAGGTTCAAGGGCTTTTTCATTGTATAATGACCAACAGAGATACTATAGAAATCAGGTAAGTGAAATGAAGTTATCGGAGAAAGGATACAAGTTGATCGTTAAACTGTATCAGCTCCCATTTATTTTAGTAATGCGGCGAACGATGCTGATGCTTTTTCCGTTTGCGGTTTTAGGCAGTATTGCGTCGGTGTTCAACGTTTCAATTCTGTCGCGAACAGGGTTTATTGGAAACATCTTTTATATTACCCAATGGTTGCCGCACGTTGCGCGGATCCGGTCAATGTTTGCAGCCTTCAGTATGATGACGGTTAAAATTTTGGCGGTTCTGGCTGCATACCAGGCCGGTACGCATACTGCCCGACTATATCATAAAAATACTGAAATGACCGGAATGACGGGGATGCTGGCATTCTTGATCATTGCGTTGCGGCCGGTTCAACGGCAATACGGGCCGAAGACATTCTTGCAATTCAACGTTAACAATAACTTGATGGGAATTCAGGGGATTTTGATTGGAATTTTAATTGGCTTTATCACGGGGCAGATTTTCCGAATCTTTAACCGGAAACCAATTTCGATTCGCTCAGATTCATTTTCACGGGCTTGCCGGACGATCATCCCGGTTATGATCACCCTTGGGTCAGCAATTATTGTTAACCAGCTGATTATTCAAATTTACAAATACCAAATTCCAGCGGGAATCTCCAACTACTACCAAGCATTATCATCGAAAAAACACGGCTTAGTTGCAACCTTGCTATTGGGGGCATGGTCAAGTTTCTTGGCATGGCTGGGATTAAGCGGTCCGTATAATCAGGCAAGTTTCAATGATGATCCAGCTGCGGTTGCAGATCTAACGTATGCCTTGAAACACCATAGCCCGTGGAACGTTCCGTATAAGTACACGCAAACAACGCTGTACCATAGTTTTGGAACGTTTGGCGGGGTTGGCTCAACGTTAGCGCTTGTGATCGCCATCATCATTGTTGCCCGGACAAGCCGGTATCACCAGGCTGCACGGTGGGCGGTGTTCCCAACGTTATTTAATGCCAACCAACCGATTTTGTTAGGAATCCCGGTCTTATTTAATCCGATTTTTTTGATTCCGTTTGTGGCAACGCCGGTGGTCAACATGCTGATTGCAGCGTTTGCGATTCATTTCCAAATCATGCCGCCGGTAACTTATCCGTCACCGCTTGATACCCCAGGAGTCTTGTCAGCGTTTATTGGAACGGGTGGAAATCTTATGGCATTATTAGTCGGAATTTTAATTATGACGCTTGATGTATTGATTTACATTCCATTTGTTAAGTTGTCAGAGCAAATTCGCAACGAAATGCAGACCAAGGAACGGCAACGGTTAAGAATGCGGTAATAAGGAAGTGAAAAAGATGGATGCACATAAGAAACGCAGTGGGATTTTCTTATTGGTTGCAGGAATCATCATGTTAGCAATGGCAATTCCATCGTATTTTTGGACGCGCAATAACATTGATGAGCTTGCTCATTGGCAAAATTCCAAACTTTCACCGGTGATCATGATTCCCGGAAGTTCGGCAACGGTCAACCGGTTTGACGACATGGTAAAATTATTGAATCAGACTGATCACCAGAATCATAGCCTCTTAAAGGTCAAAGTGTTCAATGATGGGAAAATTAAATATTACGGTAAGATTCGCTCGGGTGATAACGAACCGATCATTGTGGTTGGCTTTCAAAATAATCATGATGGGTATAGCAATATTCTGAAGCAGGCAAAAATGTTCAACGAAGCCTTCAAAGCGTTGCAGAAGAAGTACTATTTTAACAACTATAAAGCGATTGGACATTCAAATGGCGGATTGGTTTACACCGCCTTTTTGGAAAAATACTATAAGAATTATGACGTTCGAATGACAAGTTTGATGACGATCGGCTCGCCGTTCAACTTTGATGAAACGAATTTAAAGTATAAAACGCAGATGTTGTCCGACTTCATTAGAGCACGGAAAAATATTCCAAAGGATCTAACGGTTTATTCCGTTGCGGGAACTGAAAACTACGATTCGGACGGCTTGGTTCCGTTAAATAGTGTGGAAGCGGAAAAATATGTTTATCAAGGACAGGTCAAGCATTACACCGAAATTACGGTTACCGGTGTGAATGCCGAACACTCTGATTTGCCGCAAAATCAGCAGATCGTTGACCTGATTCAGAAATATATCTTGACTTCTGATTATCCAGCTCCGGGCGCCGGAACGGGTCATCAACAGGTAAAGCAATAAAATTAAGTGCCACTTCGGTTTATCGAATGATTTGCTTTTGGTAAAATAAAAGTAAATGATTTTCGAGAAAGGAGCGGCACTTTTTGCATACTTTGGGGATTATAATTGGAGTTATTTGGATCATTAACTTACTGGCTGCAATTATTACGGTTTTCCATGAAAAACGCGATATTTCAACGACGTGGGCATGGTTGCTGGTGCTGGTGTTTATTCCGATTTTTGGATTTTTGCTGTATCTGTTTGTGGGACGTAAGATTTCGCACGATAAGATCTTTACGATCCAAAAAGAACAGGAAAAGGTTATTAACTCGCTGACGCGCCGCCAAAAAGAAATGTGGCAAAAGCGGGACCTGGACAAGAACAGTACCCAGCAGGAACGTGAATTGGAGCATTTGTTCCTTGAAGCGGAAGGGGCGTTTTTAACAACGAATAATCAAACCAAGTTGTTTGATGACGGAAAAGCTTTCTTTGATTCACTGTTGCAAGATATTCAAAATGCCAAGCACAGCATCCACATCGAATTTTACACGTTTTACGCGGATAAAATCGGCCACAAGGTTTTGCACGCCTTGGAGGATGCGGCTGAACGCGGGGTCGAGGTTCGGGTCCTGTATGATATGTGGGGTTCGATTGGAACCAACTACAAGTTTTTCAAACGGCTAGAACAGCTGGGTGGCGAAGCTCAAGGGTTCATTTCAAGTTCTGAAAAGCAGCTGATCACAACACCACGGTTGAACTATCACGATCACCGCAAGCTGGTGATTATTGATGGTAAAACGGGCTACATCGGCGGCTTTAACATTGGCGATCAATACCTTGGCCGGCTTGAAAAGTACGGTTATTGGCGCGACACCCACATGCGCGTTTACGGAATGGTAACGATTCAAATGCAGGCCCGGTTCATGATGGACTGGAATACAACTTGCCGGCGGACAACGAAGAGCCGGTTTGAATTTGAAAAGAAGTACTTCCCGGTATTTGAAGGCAACGGCAAGACCAAGATGCAGATCGTTTCATCTGGCCCGGATAGCGAACGGCATTCGATTCGACGCGGATACCAAAAGATTATTTCAACTGCGCAACGCTACCTGTACATTCAAACGCCATACCTGATTCCGGATGATTCAGTGATTGAATCACTGATCATTGCGGCATTATCAGGGGTGGATGTACGAATCATGATCCCAAGCAAGCCGGATCATCCGTTTGTTTACCGCGCAACAGAATACTATGCGAAGTATTTGGTAAATAATGGGGTCAAGGTTTATCGGTATGATAATGGTTTCCTGCATGCGAAGACGATGATTACCGATGATACGATTGCTTCGGTCGGATCAGCCAACCTTGATTTCAGAAGTTTTGAATTGAATTTTGAATGTAATGCGTTTTGTTATGACGCGGATTTGACCCGGCAGTTGAAGACAATTTACGAAAAAGATTTGGAACACTGTACCGAATTAACCCCGGAATACTTTGAAAAGCAGTCCCGGTGGCGGAAATTCAAGCAGTACTTCTCACGGCTGTTATCGCCGATCTTATAAATTAAAAAATGGAATCGGATTTTTCCGATTCCATTTTTGATTATTCACGATTTCTAAATTTCGGCCGTTTCAAAAGGAGATTCAATCCAACGGCACAGACACTGGCAATTACGATCCCGTTTCCGAAGAAAAGCTGAAGTGATTGCGGCAATGCTTGGAAAATGGTGGGGTAAACTGATGCCCCTAATCCAGCACCAACCGAAATGGCAACAATCAACGTGTTGCGTTCGTCGGTAAAGTCAACTTTTAAAAGCATCCGAATTCCTTGAACACTGATCATTGAGAACATGACGAGCATTGCACCGCCTAAAACCGGGGTGGGAATGATGGTTGCCAATGCCCCGATTTTCGGAAGCAGCCCCATCAGCATCAGTAAGCATGCTGCCCAGTAGATCGGACGCTTAGTCCGAATTCCAGAAAGTTCAAGCAAGCCGACATTTTGAGAGAAGGTCGTATATGGGAAAGTGTTAAAGATTCCGCCGAGGATCACGGCTAATCCTTCTGCCCGGTATCCTTTTTTCAGGTCTTCTTTTTGAATGTCGCGGTCAAGCAGGTTTCCTAAAGCAAAGAAAACACCGGTCGATTCAACCATTGAAACCAGTGCAATGATGATCATTGTTAATGATGGTGAAAGGGCAAACCGTGGCATGCCGAAGTAAAACGGTTGGGGAACGTGGAACCATGCGGCTTGGGTAACGGGTTTGAGAGAAATCATTCCCATAAATGAGGCAACGATTGTTCCGCCAATCAAGCCGATCAAAACGGCAATCGAACGGATAAATCCTTTGCCCCAAAATTGGATTGCAAGGATGATTAAAATCGTAATGCCGCCAACCGCGATATTTGGCAGTGATCCGAAAGATTTGCTGGCGACGGTTCCGCCACCGAGGTTTTGAACGGCAATTGGAATCAGGGTCAATCCAATCACGGTGATCAAACTGCCCGTTACAACTGGTGGGAAAAGTTTGCGAATTTTAGCGAACTGTCCGGCAATCAGGAAAACGAAAATTCCGGCAACGATGATCGAGCCGTACATCGTTCCAATTGAGTATTCATGACCAATCATTTTGAGCGGTTCAACGGCTTGAATGGCGCAGCCTAAAATAACGGGCAAGCCGATTCCAAAGTACCGGTTACGGGCAAGTTGGAGAAAAGTGGCCAGGCCGCACATGAAAATATCGATTGAAACCAAATAGGTCATTTGAGTGCTGGAGAAGTGCAACGCGGTTCCAATCAATAACGGAACGGCAACCGCCCCGGAATACATTGCCAGTAAGTGTTGAATTCCTAAAATAAATGCTTTGCGGTGGTTAACTTCAGATGATGGTTGGTTCATAACTAATCCTCCATAAAGGTGACGTGCTGATCAGCAAGTGATTTGATTCGAACGAGAGATTCAAGCCTGTATCCTGAATTACGAAGTTGCTGGCCGCCTTTTTGAAAGGCTTTTTCAATTACGATTCCAATTCCAGTAAGGGTGCATTCGGCTTGGTTGCATACTTGAATCAGGCCGTTGACCGCTTCGCCATTTGCCAAAAAGTCGTCAATGATCAAGACATGATCGGTTGGGTTAATGAATTTGCGGTCAACTAAAATGTGATTGGTAACCTTTTTAGTGTATGAAAAGACGTCAGCGTGGTAACTGTTGTCATTTTGAATTGCACTTTTAGATTTGCGGGCAAAAACGACCGGAACGTTGAAAGCTAAACCGGTCATCAGGGCTGGTGCGATTCCAGAAGCCTCGATCGTTAAAATTTTAGTAACTGGTTGGTCATCAAAGAGGTGCTTGAATTGTTGACCGATGCGCTGCATTAATTGTGGATCGATTTGGTGGTTCAGAAATGAATTGACTTTTAAAATGTCGCCATCAAGGACTTCGCCATCTTGTAAAATACGTTGTTTAAGTTCTTCCATGTATAAAAAAATCCCTTCATTTTTGCTTGAAAATGCTGATGGTTAAGCAAATGCAAAAATGAACGGATTTAAAATGATTCCGAACACTCAAAGCTTATAGTCCGATGTTTTACGGTATCGGGTAGAAACTTGCTAACCATATCATAGCGATTATATAAGCAAAAAGTTAATTTAAATGTTAACTATATTATGAACGATTATTTTGAATTGTCAAACATTGGTGAATAATTTCGGGAACAAAAGACAATTTTGTTCTTGAAAATCAGTGGAGATTTCTATAAAATAATCAATGGTCATTTTAAGAATTTTGAAGGGGAAAACGAAAATGGAAACCTTTGATTATGAAGATGTGCAATTAATTCCAAACAAATGTGTTTTGAAAAGTCGGAAAGAGGCGGATACCCGAATTAAATTCGGTCCCCGGACGTTTAAGCTCCCGGTCGTTCCGGCAAACATGGCAAGCGTGATCGATGAGAACCTTGCTTTATGGTTGGCCCAAAACGGGTACTTTTATGTGATGCACCGGTTTGAACCGCAAACGCGGGCGGCGTTCGTACAACGGATGCACCAGCAAGGCCAATTTGCATCGATCTCAATTGGAATCAAGGATCGTGAATATCAGTTAGTTGATCAATTAAAGGAAATGCATGAGGTTCCAGAATATATCACGATCGATGTTGCGCATGGTCATTCGGATTACGTAATGAAAATGATCGATTATATTAAGAAGCAATTACCGGAAAGTTTTGTGATCGTGGGTAACATTGCAACGCCGCAAGCAGTAATCGATTTGGAAAGTGCCGGTGCCGATGCCACGAAAGTTGGAATCGGACCAGGCAAGGCCTGCATCACCAAATTGAAAACTGGATTTGGAACGGGCGGCTGGCAATTAGCTGCGATTCAAGCATGCAGTGCGGTTGCTCATCATCCAATCGTTGCGGATGGCGGCGTGCGGTACAATGGCGACATTGCTAAGTCGATTCGATTCGGTGCTTCGATGGTGATGATCGGCTCAATGTTTGCCGGCCATTTGGAATCGCCGGGAGAAATCGTAACGATTGACGGTCAAAAGTATAAGAAGTACTGGGGTTCAGCATCAGCCGTTCAAAAAAATGATGTGCACAACATTGAGGGCAAACAGTTATTGGTTCCGTATCGCGGCAAGATCAGCGATACGTTGCAAGCCATGCAGGAAGATCTGCAGTCGTCGATTTCGTATGCCGGCGGTCGGAAGTTAACTGATTTACGGAAAGTTGATTATGTGATCGTTAAAAATTCAATTATGAATGGCGATCAGTTAGGAGAGTAAAAAGAAGGTTGCAGACGCAACCTTCTTTTTACTTATCGGGTTCCAAAACAAACGGAGCTACGACGCGAAGCTAGTGAAGGGACGCAAACCTCCGAATCTATGCTGGCGCGATTCGTTCGCTTTGCTGCTTCCACCACGCTCGTTTTGAACGTTTTGTCACACCTTTTTATTGAATACTTACAAATGAATTGAACTTCATATATTCATAGTGTAACCGCATGCTTGAAAACTCAAACGGTGTTCCGTTATCAAGGAAGAAGATGCCTTCCATGACGCCAACTGGTTGAGTTGGATCAAGTTTCAGCAATTCTTGGTCTTGCTGGGTTGATGGTTCAGCAAAGACTGACATGAATGATTTTGAAACGGATTGTTTTAATTCACGGTGAACATAGTCGAAAATCGATTTTTCGAGGATGCTGCTGCTCAATTTCGGAAGCAGCTTGATCGGAATAAAGCCGGTTTCAATCATAAATGGCTGATCGTCAAAGAACCGCAACCGCTTGATCTGGTATACAAAGTCTTCACTTTCAAGGAAGAGGTCGCGTTGGAGTTCAGCAGTGGGACGCACAACGTCGAAACTTAAAACTTTGACGCTGGGCTTTTCACCGTTTAATTGGAAGTTGTCTGAAATTCCAAGATTTTTACCGGAACCGTAATTAAAAACAGATTCATTCTTTAAATAAAGTGGATTGATGAATGTTCCGGAACCGCGTTTCTTGAAGATGATGCCGTCACTGGCCATTCGGCTGAGCGCCCGCTTGATCGAACTGCGGCTTACATCGTATTTTTCAGCAAGGCTGCGTTCATCAGGCAATTTCATGTCTGGAAATTCGTTATTAAAGATCTTCTTTTTTAAATCGGTGATAATTTGCTGGTAAATCAATTCAGCCATGGTTAAACTCCTCTTGTATAGTGCTATTACCAGTTAAGCACATGGCCGCAAAGATGACAAGTGAAATCTAGAAAGGCAAATTAATGCATGAAAAATGTAAAAAGTGTATAATCCTTTTTAGGAAAATTTATTTCAATGAAGAAGTAAGTTTTTAATTACATAAGAGTGTTAGAGATCAGCTCTAATAGGAGGATATTATGGCATCAGTATTAGTTGTAGGTGGAGCCGGATACATCGGTTCACATATGGTCGACCGTTTGATTGAAAACGGTGAAGATACAGTTGTCGTTGATAACTTATGCACAGGACACCGTGCAGCTGTTAGCGACAAAGCAAAATTCTATGAAGGCGACATCGCAGACAAAGACTTTATGCGGAAGGTATTCAAGGAAAACCCTGATATCGATACGGTAATTCACTTTGCTGCATACTCATTGGTTGGCGAATCAATGCACAAACCTTTGAAGTACTTTGATAACAACATTACAGGCTTGATCAAGCTTCTTGAAGTTATGAAAGAAGTTGGTGTAAAGAACTTAGTCTTCTCATCATCAGCTGCAACATATGGTATTCCAGATCACATGCCAATCAAGGAAACAGACCCACAAAACCCAATCAACCCTTACGGTGAAAGTAAGTTAATGATGGAAAAGATCATGAAGTGGGCTGACGAAGCATACGGAATCAAGTGGGTTGCATTACGTTACTTCAACGTTGCAGGTGCAAAGCCGGATGGATCAATTGGTGAAGACCACGGTCCAGAAACGCACTTAGTTCCAATTATTTTACAAGTTGCTCAAGGCAAGCGTGACAAGCTTCAAATCTACGGTGACGACTACAATACTCCAGATGGAACAAACATCCGGGACTACGTTCACCCATACGATTTGGCCGACGCTCACATCTTAGCAATGAACTACTTGCGTGACGGCAATCCATCAGATGCATTCAACTTGGGTTCATCAACTGGATTCTCAAACTTAGAAATGTTGAAGGCTGCACGTGAAGTTACAGGAAAAGAAATTCCTGCAGAAATTGCCGGCCGGCGTGGCGGAGACCCAGACTCATTGGTTGCTGCTTCAGACAAGGCCCGCAAGATCTTAGGCTGGGAACCAAAATATGATGATGTTCACAGCTTGATTGAAACTGCATGGGCATGGCACTCAAAGCATCCAAACGGCTTTGATGACAAAGATTAATATCAATTAATTGAAAATTAATTTTAAACGCGAAACAATTGGAGTAGATTGTTTTGCGTTTTTTTATTTAGAAAGGAGACTTACTGGAATGCAAATTGTAATGATGATCACGTCGGTCCTGGTTTCGGCCGTGATTTCGTGGCTGGTTGCTCGGTTGCAAGTTAAGGTGCAGGTCAACCAAAAGCGGCAGGAACATTTAGCGGAAAACCAGGAGATGTTTGCAAAATGGATCGTCTATGAAAATGACATGATTCGGGTATTGCAAGCCAAGCGAACGGCCGAACAGTTTGAAAGTTATCAGAAAGCTGAGCGAAATCTGGTTGTTCAGATGGCGTTGATCGGCCTTGAATACCACGCAGCCCGGGATGATGAGCTCTTGCAAGAATTAACAACGTTTACGAATACTAGCCGGAACTTACAGAAAGATTTTGATTTAGAAAAACTCAGCGACCTGATCAGCTTGCAAAAACAGATCAACCGCGATTTGCGGCAGGTGATTGCGCAGCAGTATCAAAATTTAAAATAATGAATGATAACGCTTTACTCTAATTAGAGATATGAGATAATGAAAGCGTAGAACGATACTACTTAATTACAGGAGATCAAAAAAATGGACATTTTACAACATACATTTGGACGTTATCAGAATGAAAAGGTTACGGAAATTACGTTGGTCAATGACAATGGGGTTGAAGTGTCATGTCTGACAATGGGTGCAATTTGGCATCGGTTCGCGGTTCCGGAAGATGACGGAACGAAGAAGAACCTGTTGCTGAGTTTTGATGGAATTGACGGTTATTATTCAAATAATCAAAACATTTGCAAGTCGATCGGTCGGGTCGCTGGCCGGATCAAAGGGGCTTCATATGATTTGAACGGCAAGCATTATCAATTACCGGCAAATGAAAATGGCAATACATTGCACGGCGGACCGAACGGCTTTTCAACGTTGAACTGGAACTATTCAACTTCAATTTCGAAGAATGGAATCAGCGTTATTTTTCAACGGAAGATCGATGAAGAAATGGACGGCTTTCCAGGCAATATCTTAGCAACGATTATTTATACGTTAAACAACAATAACCGGGTAACGATTGCATACAGTGCAATGAATGGCAAGGAAGATACGCTCTTCAATCCAACGTGCCACGCATACTTTAACTTAAGCGACCGGCGCGATTTAACAACGCATGAAATGCAGATCAACAGTACCGGAATTTTGGATGTCAATGATCAAATGATTCCAACCGGCGAAGTTGTTTCCGTTGCAAATACGCCATATGACTTCCGCGATTTCAGCAACGTTGCTTTAGCAGTCGGCAAGGTCCATGGCCTTGATACGGCATATGTTGTAAACGGTCCTGGTCAAGGAACAAAACCAGTTGCAGTTTTACGTGACCGGGAAAGCGGCCGCCAGATCACGGTCAACTCCGACCGGAATGGCTTAGTGGTTTATACTCCGGAAGAAATTGCGGACCAAAACATGTCATTCAGCCGCGACCATGGCGAACTAGCTAACAAGAACGAAGGAATCGCGCTTGAATGCCAAATGCTGCCGGATGCAATTCACCAAGATAACTTTGGCGATATTGTTTTGCCGCGGTACAGCAAGCAAACATACCGGTTCTCATTTACCTATGACCGGATCAAAAATGAAGATTAATGGAGTAAATTAAAATGCAGAATTTCTTATTTGACTTTGACGGGACGATTGCGGACTCTGGTGATGCAGCTGCCCTTGCAACTCAAGCATGTTTTAAGGACTTTGATCTTGAAGTTCCTTCATCCGAAACGGTGCGGTATTACATGGGCGTTCCGATTGAAACCTTTATCCCGGAATTAGTTGAAAAACAGGGCAAGCATTATTCAGCTGAACAGTTTGAGGCAATGTACGACAGTTTCCGCCGGCACTACGGCGAGATCGAACAGGAAACAACGACCTTGTTCCCGCAGATGAAGGACATACTGACTGCACTGAAGAATGCCGGCAAGAAGCTCTTCATCGTTTCAAGCAAGGCTTCGACCTCGCTCAAACGAAATTTGAAGGCGCTTGGAATTGCGGATTTGTTCGATGATCTGATCGGGTCTGATCAGGTTGATCATTATAAGCCGGCTCCGGATGGGGTTTTGATGGTGATTGAAAAGTATCATCTGGATAAGAATGAATCGGTGATGATCGGCGATGCCAAGTATGACCTTCAAATGGGCAAGGCCGCCGGCGTGAAAACATGCGGCTGCTTGTGGGATACGTTTGACGCGCAGTTATTAAAAGCCGAAAATCCGGACTTTCTTTTAGAAAAGCCCGCTGAACTATTGAATATTTAAGTGAAAGGTGTAATGAGCCAGGGATAAAGCGTGGTTTCATTACACCTTTAATGTATAATTAAATTATTGTGAACTAACAGATGGAAAGGGAAAAGAATTAATGAGTTTATGGCAACGCTTTTTGAATAATACGCGGTTACGGCGGTTTGTAATTCTGCTGTTTTTGATTGGAATTTTATTTGCATTCCACAAAATGATCAGTATTATTCTGCTGACGTTTATTTTTTCATTTTTGATTATTCGGTTGATCAACTGGATTCAAAAGCGGATCAAGATCCCGTCGCCGGTGATCGTGGTCGGGGTGTATCTGTTGCTGATTCTGTTATTTGTAGCAGCGGTCACGACCTATGTTCCAAAGTTGATCGTTCAATCGGAAAACATGATCCATTCGATTTTGCATTTTTACAAGCACCTGCCAGAAGGGGCCGGTGAAATCGCAACGTACGTTTCAGCCTACATTAAGCACAGTGACTTTAGCCAGCAGCTGAAAGGCGGAATGACGGTTATTTTTGGATATATCAGTAAGGCCGGATCAATGGGCTTTACGTTCGTAATGTCATTGCTATTGAGTTTCTTCTTTACGGTCGAAAAGGATACGACGTTTAAATTCTCACGCAGTTTCCTGGAAGGACCGTACTCATGGATTTTCAAAGATATTTATCATTTTGCGAAGATTTTTACCAACACATTTGGGGTCGTGTTAGAAGCGCAATTTTTAATTGCGATCGTGAACACGATTCTGACGTGCATTGGACTGGCAATCATCGGCGTTCCGCAAATTGCCAGTTTAGCTGTGATGATTTTTGTGTTAAGCTTGATACCAGTTGCGGGGGTCATCGTTTCGACGATCCCAATGTCGTTTGTTGCATATACGGATGGCGGATTCCGGGATGTGGTTTACGTGCTGATCATGTTGCTGGTCATTCATGCGATCGAGGCCTACATTTTGAACCCGAAGTTCATGTCAAGCCGCACTGAACTGCCGATTTTTTACACCTTTGTTGTGTTATTTGTTTCAGAACGGCTTTTCGGAACGTGGGGCTTGATCGTCGGAATTCCGATTTTCACTTTCTTATTGAATGTGTTGGAAATCGAACCGCACCCTGGCCGGCATCAGAAATTGCATCGGAAAGTGCAACAGCGGCGCAAGAAAGGTGAGAGCAATGAATAAGGAAGATTTTGTAAAACAATATGCGGTTGAACGCCAAAATACGAATTCAGTAAAGTGGGACGGCATGCAAGCCAAGTTCGGCGAAAATGACCTGTTGCCAATGTGGGTCGCCGATATGGAATTTAAGACGCCGGAAGCAGTCCGGGAAGCATTGCATGCCCGAATCGATGAAGGTGCATTCGGTTATTCATTTACACCGGACGCATACTATGATGCTTACTTTACATGGCAAAAGGAACGGTACGGAATTGAACTGCACAAGGAATGGGTCCGTTTTAACCTCAATGTGGTGCAATCATTAAGCAACCTGGTTCAGTTATTAACGAAGCCCGGGGATGCCGTGATGGTTTTGCAACCCGTTTATTTTCCGTTTATGGATGTGGTTGAAAAGAATGATCGCAAGTTAGTTGTTTCAAATTTGATCGATAATCACGGCCATTACGAACTTGATCTGGATGATATGCGGCAAAAAATGATCGATAACCAAGTCCGGCTGATGATTTTCTGCAATCCGCATAATCCGGTCGGACGCGTATGGTCAGTCCAAGAGCTTGAAGATGTCCTGGAACTTTGCCGTCAGGAACAAGTATTAGTGATCTCAGATGAAATTCACCATGATTTAATGATCGATGGCAGTCAATTTACATCAATGTTGAACATTAAGGACGGTTTTTACCGCGATAACTTGGTTGTTGTTGATTCACCGTCGAAGACCTTTAACTTGGCATCATTGTGGAACAGCCATGTAATTATTCCTAATCCGCAAATTATGATGCGCTATGACGCATATCAGGAACGGATGAAGAATCCAGGCGGCAGTTTGTTAGGGCAGGTTGCGGGTGAAGCCGCATATCGGCATGGCACCGAATGGCTCGAAGGATTGCTTGAAACGATTGCGGATAACTATCATTATGTGCGTGATGAGTTGAAGAAGGAACTTCCAGAAGCCGTGATTTCGCCGCTTGAAGGAACGTATCTTGCATGGATCGATCTTTCGCAACTCGTCGCAGCTGAAGATCTGCAAACTGTCATTCAGGACAAAGCAAAGTTGGCCGTTGATTTTGGCGACTGGTTCGGTGAAGCGGGCAAGGGGCACATCCGCTTTAACTTAGCGACGACGCCGGCCAATGTCCACCAGGCAACGAAGCAGTTAATTCAAGCCGTTCGGGCATATCAGGAATAATTTGTTAAAGAGACTATTAATTTTTAATAATTCAGTGTAAAATATTCAGTGTAATATCTTAATTCAAGAAAGAGGTTACGAATATGTCAAAATTAGTATTCATCCGTCACGGACAAAGTGAATGGAACTTAAAGAACCTTTTCACTGGTTGGACAGACGTTAACTTAAGTGAAAATGGGGTTGCAGAAGCTAAGGAAGCTGGTCGCAAACTTAAAGATGCCGGCATCCAATTAGACCAAGCATACACATCAGTTTTAAAGCGTGCCATCATGACATTGCACTATGCTTTGGAAGAATCAGACCAATTATGGATTCCAGAAGTTAAGTCATGGCGCTTAAACGAACGTCACTATGGCGACTTGCAAGGCCAAAACAAGGCAGAAGCTGCTGAAAAATTTGGTGAAGAACAAGTTCACATCTGGCGTCGTTCATATGACGTTTTACCTCCAATGTTAAGTGAAGATGATCCTCGCTCAGCTGCTCAAGATCGTCGTTATGCAAACTTGGATCCAAACGTTATCCCTGGCGGTGAAAACTTGAAAGTTACACTTGAACGTGTAATGCCATTCTGGGAAGACCACATTGCTCCAGACTTATTAGCTGGCAAGAACGTAATCGTTGCTGCTCACGGTAACTCATTACGTGCTTTGACAAAATATCTTGAAGGTATTTCAGATGATGACATCATCAACTTGGAAATCCCAACAGGTCAACCAATCGTTTACGATTTAGACGAAAACTTGAAAGTTGTTGACAAGAAGCAACTTTAATTTGAAGTTGATTAAAATGAAAAGATGCGCTGCGGCGTATCTTTTTTGTTTACCTTAATTAAGGCGGAGGAAGAAATGATTGATATTCGGAAACTTTATCAAACAATGGTTGCCCATTGCGGGGAACAGAACTGGCCGGCCGAATCCAAGCCGGAGATCGTTCTCGGGGCAATTCTCGTTCAAAATACAAACTGGGAAAGTGCGCAAAAGTCGCTTGATCAGTTAAAGGAAACCACGGCATTTGATCCGCAGCGCATTTTACAACTCGATGATCAGACTGCAGGCACTGATTCGGCCAAGCGGCTTTTACCGCAATAAATCCAAGGCGATTCGGGCAGTCTTTGAATGGCTGGACGATTTTAATTTTGACTATGCGGCAATTCGGCAGCACTTTGGAAAGAATTTGCGCCGCGAACTTTTAAAGCTCCGCGGCGTTGGCAATGAAACGGCGGATGTTTTACTGATCTATGTATTTGATGTCCCGGCATTTGTGGCTGATAATTACGCGCAAAAGCTGTTTGCGCATTTAGGGGTTTCAAGCAAAAACTATCAAGACCTTGCCCGGCAGGTCACCCTTCCAGCTGACTTTACATTTCATGAAGCGCAGGTCTTTCATGGCCTGATCGATGAATTCGGGAAGAAATATTTTCGCGGGCAGGATACATTTGATGAAAGCTTTTTAGCCGCCTTCAATTAAGGAATTTGATGATAAGCGTGCTAGAATGAAGGTATCAAAGTGAGAGGAAAATGAAGGATGATTAATTCAGAACGAAAATTTGACTGGTTCAGTTTGGTAATCGGAATTTTATGGGTGATTTTAGGCGCGGCCGCCATTAATTCGCCCAGCACTGCCATCAGCGTGATCGCCGTTTTTGTTGGAATTGGGGCCCTGGCAAAAGGCATTTACACGTTATGGCTTCGGCGGGCGATTCAAATGTTGACGGGCAGCAACAGTAAGATGACGTTGCTGATCATTTCGTCCGTGGTTGATATTATTTTAGGGATCATTTTCCTGTTTCGAATTCATTTTGGCTTCGGAATTATTGCTTACCTGTTTGCATTCTGGTTTATCTTCGATTCAATCTTGCAACTGGTGGTCGACCACTTCTTTAAAGCAATGAACCGGTCGTACTTTGATATTTTGATCGTGTTGAACATTATCACGTTGATTTTAGGCGTAGTGTTGCTGTTTAACCCGATGTTATCGATTTATACCTTGATCGGCGTAGTTGCATTCTATTTGTTCCTGATTGGAATTACAAAGATTATTCAGGCGTTTTAAAAGGTAGATTTAGATTGTTTTGTTTCTATGAATTGATTATAGGGATAAAAAATAAATTACCCTCATGGTCGAAAACTTCTGACTATGAGGGTAATTATATTATTTAGTTAAAATACTAGCTACATTGTAGTTGAAATTGATTCTATAATTTATTGTTAATATAACAGTAAAATGATATATCATCGTTAACGTACATCGTTCTAGAATAATTAAACGGATTATTTGAAACTATGTTGATTTCTTCCAATTGAATACTGGTATTTATTGGTTTATTAATTAAATTTTTCTCTTCTTGGGTAAAGTTGTGAAGTGTAAAAAATTCTTCACTGGAAGTCACTGATAAGTTATAGTTCTCTTTTATAAATTTAAAAATTGATTTTTGACATATTTCTTTTGATAAATATGGGACATATTTTTTTAAATAATATGAATACTCTAAGCAGATGAGATTACGACCTGAATATCTTAGTCTTTTAATATGATAAATTTTATCGTTAATTTGACAATTAAGACAGTTACATAAATGTTCATCAGCGTTAATGATTGAAAAGTCAACCACTTTTGAATGAAGATTTTTAAAATTTAGACTTTGAAATCCCAACTTATTTGATAAGTTCATAACGGTTCCTTTTTTCTTTAATGAAGAACCAATATATGATCCACTTCCTTGAATACTAATTACTATTCCTTGATCACTTAGTAGTTTAATGGCTTTACGAACGGTGTTTCGACTTGCATTGAATTCTTTTGTTAACTCAGTTTCAGAAGGTAATTTATCAGAATATTCTTTGCGATTTATTTTCTTTAAAATTTGTATGGCAATTTCTTTGTATTTTACCAATGGATGTTTTCTCCTTAATAATGATATTACATAGCTATAAATTATAGCATAAAATTATCATTACAAAAATATAGGCACTTTACATATTTGTACCTACAAATTATAATATTAGATGTAAGCGATTACTTTGTTAAAGGAGGAGATTTAGTTGAAATTGCCAAAAGACTTTTTATGGGGCGGAGCGGTTGCTGCGCACCAATTAGAAGGTGCTTGGAATGAAGATGGAAAGGGCGTTTCGGTTGCCGACGTTATGACGGTCGGTTCCGCAACCCAACCACGTGAAATTACACATGGGGTTCTTCCAGGGAAAAATTATCCGAATCACGAAGCGATTGATTTTTACCACCACTATAAGGAAGATATTAAGTTAATGGCTGAAATGGGATTTAAGTGTTTCCGGACATCAATTGCGTGGACACGGATCTTTCCGAACGGGGACGATGCCGAACCAAACGAAGCGGGCTTAAAATTTTACGATAACTTATTCGATGAATGTCACAAATACGGAATTGAACCGGTAATTACGTTATCGCACTTTGAAATGCCATATCATTTAGTAGAAGAATATGGTGGATTTACCAACCGGAAGACGATTGATTTCTTCGTCAAGTTTGCAACAACATGTTTCAACCGGTATAAGGATAAAGTCAAATATTGGATGACCTTTAATGAGATTGACAACCAATCTGAATTCAATAATCCATTTTTAACGATGACAAATTCGGGCTACTTTGTCGATGAACAGGAAAATCCAGAGGCTGCAATGTTCCAAGCAGCGCACTACGAATTAGTTGCAAGTGCTTTGGCCGTTAAGGAAGGGAAAAAGATCAATCCTGATTTCCAAATCGGATGCATGATTAACTTTACGCCATATTATCCGGATACTTCTAATCCAGATGATATGCTGCTTGCCCAAAGAGCTAACCAGTTAAGAAGCTGGTTCTCAGATGTTCAATGTAACGGCGAGTATCCAAAGGCGATTGAGGCTTACATTGAGCGTAATGGCTTCCGGCCAGATATCACCGCCGAAGATCGGGTCGTTCTTAAGGAAGGAACGGTTGACTATATCGGCTTTAGTTACTATGCTTCTCGGAACGTATCAGCAAGCAAGGTAAAAATTGATGATTTGCATGACATTGATCAGGCAGTTGTTTCAAACAAGTATCTAAAGACGACTGACTGGGGATGGACGATCGATCCAAAAGGTCTTCGTTGGTCGTTGAATTTCTTAACTGATCGTTATCACAAACCGCTCTTCATCGTTGAAAACGGAATGGGTGCATTTGATAAGGTTGAAGCGGATGGAGCGATTCATGACAGTTACCGGATCGATTACCTCAGAAAACACATTGAACAGATGGAAAAAGCGGTCAATCTCGATGGCGTTGACTTGATGGGTTACACTCCATGGGGCTGCATCGATCTTGTTTCAGCTGGAACCGGTCAGATGGACAAACGTTATGGCTTTATTTACGTTGATAAAAATGATCAAGGGGAAGGAACCCTTAAACGAA
>DSTMR04002__coassemble_1029_pt1 | contig 23293 bp, 24 predicted proteins | sample DSTMR04002__metabat2_high_PE_019 | metagenome-assembled genome bin DSTMR04002
GCATCTGACTGTTAATCAGGGTGTCGACGGTTCGAGTCCGCCTGCCGGAGTTTCACTATGGAGAGTTGTCCGAGTTGGCCGAAGGAGCATGATTGGAAATCATGTAAACGGGTAATAACCTGTTTCAAGGGTTCGAATCCCTTACTCTCCGTATGCGAAAGTTATAAATATGACCCGTTGGTCAAGTGGTTAAGACACCGCCCTTTCACGGCGGTAACATGGGTTCAAATCCCGTACGGGTCATTATATGGAGGATTAGCTCAGTTGGGAGAGCATCTGCCTTACAAGCAGGGGGTCACAGGTTCGAGCCCTGTATCCTCCATTTGTGACTGAAAGGTTGCATTTGAATTTAATATTTAGTATCATCAATTAAGTAGTGGCTCGGTAGCTCAGTCGGTAGAGCAAAGGATTGAAGCTCCTTGTGTCGGCAGTTCGATTCTGTCCCGCGCCACCACGGAGGGGTAGCGAAGTCTGGCTAAACGCGGCGGACTGTAAATCCGCTCCTTCGGGTTCGGTGGTTCGAATCCACTCCCCTCCATTTTATGATAGGGATATAGTTTAAAGGTAGAACTACGGTCTCCAAAACCGTCGGTGTGGGTTCAATTCCTACTATCCCTGCTTCTTATTTTGATGGCGATAGTGGTGAAGGTTGGTTAACACACCGGTTTGTGGCACCGGCACGCGTGGGTTCGAATCCCACCTATCGCCCTTTTTTATTGGGCTATGGCCAAGCGGTAAGGCAAAGGACTTTGACTCCTTTATGCGCTGGTTCGAATCCAGCTAGCCCAATTTCTTAAGGATTTGAATCCTTTGAGATGGCGGTATAGCCAAGTGGTAAGGCAGAGGTCTGCAAAACCTTCATCACCGGTTCAAATCCGGTTACCGCCTTATTAATGCTAAGCAAGGCGTTAACTTTTAAAATTTAATTATGCCGGTGTGGCGGAATTGGCAGACGCGCTGGACTCAAAATCCAGTGTCCGTTGAGGACGTATCGGTTCGACCCCGATCACCGGTATCATATATGAAAGGGCTGTGATATGATCACGGTTCTTTTTTTGTATATATTATTAAATTAATATTAGGTATACTTTATAGGATAATCAATAAATTTGATGTTAAAATTACTATAATAAATTACATATGGTTTAATTTGTGAATTTATTAAGATCAAAACTTGAAGTTATTGTTATAACAATGATTAGAGCACTAAAATGTTCTAGATGAAACCTTAAATTACATTAAAGGAACTCTAGCTTTTTTCTAAATTACCCAATCATCAATTAAAAATAAGTGTATAATAGAACACGTAAGGTAGTTATTTGGATATGGACAAAAGCAAAGGAGCGGTTAGATATGGTTACTTTATATACATCACCAAGTTGTACTTCATGCAGAAAAGCTCGCGCCTGGTTAAAAGAACATGATATTCCTTTTACAGAAAGAAATATTTTCTCCAATCCACTTAGCATTGATGAAATTAAACAAATTTTACAAATGACTGAGGATGGGACAGAAGAGATTATTTCTAAACGTTCAAAAGCTTATCAAGATTTGAATGTTGACATTAACGATATGCCACTTCAACAGTTATTTGAATTATTACAATCAAATCCTGGACTTTTACGGCGTCCAATTATCATGGATGATAAGCGCCTTCAAGTTGGATACAATGAAGACGAAATTCGGCGGTTCTTGCCACGGAAGGTTCGGGTTCTTGAACTTGAAAAAGCCCAAAAGATGGCCGGATTTTAATTGTAACTGATTATTAAAATGGAATTTTAAAAAGGTTGCCCATATAATAAGGGTAGCCTTTTTTATTAAATATGTGCTATGATATTACGTGAATTTGAAGGGAGGTTCTCTTTATGGAAATGGAGAAAATCAACGAAAATACAATGCGTGTAACCCTTGGAAAAGAGGATCTTGCCGAGCGTGGAATCTCAATCTTGGATTTGATTGGAAACCAACACGACGTTGAAGATTTTTTCTATAGTATTTTGGATGAAGTTGATACTGACCATGAGTTTCGTGATAACGGGGCAGTGACATTTCAGTTAGTTCCAAGCGGCGATGGGGTTGAGTTATTTATTACCAAAGTTGATCCGGAAGCCGCAGAGAAGATGAATTTACCTAAAGATGCAGAATTTGATGAAAATAATAGCGTAATGCTTTCAAATTTAACTCCCGATGAATTGGACCAAATCGGATTAGATAAAGATGTAACGCGGATTTTAAAGGACCGAATGAAAGGTAACTTTAAAACTAATTCAAAAGATCAGCGAAAGACATCGATTCAACAGTCTGAAAAAACAGCTGCTGATCAAGCGTCATCACAGCGTGAACAACCTGAAAATTATGTCCGGGTTGTTGAATTTGAAACGCTTCAGGACTTTATCGACCTGACACGCAATGTGATCTTTAAGGCTCCATTTGGATCAGATTTATTCCGAATGGATGATAAGTATTATTTGGTGGTTAAATTTTCTGATGAAGAGGTTACCAGCGGAACGGTTCAAGATGTATATTCAACCATGCTTGAATACGGAAAAGCACCGAAATTACCGCCAATTTATCTCGAAGAACATGGCCAAGTTGTTAAAACCCGAAATGCATACGAATGGTTTTCGTATAATTTTAGTTAATAAAAAGACACCTTATTTGCGTAATTGTAAATGAGGTGTCTTTTTATGTTTTATGCGTTAAATTCTCAAAATCAATTGGTCCACGCATCTGCAGCTGATTTACTGAAAGAATATTATTGTCCGGTATGTCGTCAGCCGGTCAAGTTGCGAATCGGCAAGTTAAATTCTGCCCATTTCGCGCATCAACATTCAACTTTTTCAAATCAGCATTATGATACAAACGTTCATCAGGCTGGAAAACGGTTGTTAATGAAATGGGGGAATGAGTTAGGATACAATGTACAGTCAGAAGTATCCTTTAAAGCAATCCAAAGGCGAGCAGATGTAATTCTTAAACTTCCGAAGTCCCAAGTTGTTATCGAGTACCAATGTTCACCAATTTCAGCAGCTGAACTGACGAAGCGGAGCCGAGCGTACGCGCAGACAGGGTTACAGTGTATTTGGCTTGTTGGAAAACGTTATTGCCTTCATGGTAGAATCTCACAGCATAACGCCCAATTTTTCAGATACCATCCGAATATCGGATTTTACTTTATTTATTTGAATGCTGAAATGCAGCGGCTAGAGCTTTATTATCAAATTCAACAAGCAGCGTTTTTACGTCCCAAATATCGAATTAAGTTTTTAGCAAATCTAAAAGAATTAATTCAATTTATTCACCATGTAAAAGAAAACCATTTAAACAAAATTTCGGTTAAAATGCGGATGCACCAAATTCGAAATTTCAATCGAGCGGAGGCATACTCAACGGGAATGACTCGCAAGTTACAGGTCCAATGTTATTTGAACCATCTTAAGTTTCGTCAAGAAGTTTTACAAAATCTTTCGTTGTCCTTTGATTACCCAATTTATCGCTATTCAAAGGTATATTTTCAAATTGCGGTTCAATTGGGAATTAATTCTAAAAAATTGCTTTATCAAATGCCATTTATTAATTATCATAATTTTATTTAAGAAAATTTACTGGTAAAATGATTTTGAGGTGAAGATGATGACAGAAATTAAAAAGGTTCCCGCACGTTCAGAAGTTCCTGAGAAATTAACGTGGGATTTGGAACGGGTTTACCAATCAATTGAAGAATGGAAAAAGGATCAACGGAAATTAGAAAACAAATTAGATGAATTCAAACATGCCAAAGACCAATTGGAAATGAACGCGGATAAATTTTTAGAGGTAATTGAACAGTACCTTGAAATTATGCGGATTTATGAAAAGCTTGCGGTCTTTGCATCGATGAAAAATGATCAAGACACGACTAATTCGCAGTATCAAGAACTGCAAGGAATGGCAGATAATTTAGGAACGCAAGTCAGTGAAGCAGTTGCGTGGTTCCAACCAGCACTTGTTCATCTTGATGATCAAGTCGTTCAGGATTATTTTCACCAGAATTCAAAGCTTAAACCATACCGGCACTTTATTACTGAATTGCGTTCACAGCGCGAGCATTTGTTAAGCGATGCGCAAGAAGAGTTATTGGCTGCAGCGGGGAACATTTTTGGCGCTCCCGAAAAAACATTTGAAATGTTAAGTGATGCGGATTTAAAGTTTCCGGTTGTTGAAGGAGAAAATGGGCAAAAAGTTGAGCTTTCAGAAGGAACATACAGTAAATTACTCGAATCGGTTGATCAAAAGGTTCGCCAAGGGGCATTTAAGGCGTTATATCAAACGTATGGGGCATTTAAAAATACATTTGCAACAACATTAACTTCACAGGTTCAAGTGCAAAATTATCAAGCAAAAGTTCGACATTATGCTTCTGCAAAGGATGCAGCGTTAAGTGAAAATCACATTCCGGATAAAGTATACGATGTTTTAATTGACGAAGTTCACCGAAATTTACCATTGTTACACCGTTATATTAAATTGCGCGGCGAAGTTTTAAATTTGGATAAGGTTCATATGTACGACTTGTACACGCCAATTGTGAAGGAAAGCAATTTATCATTTACATATCCTGAAGCTCAGGCTAAAGCACTTGAGGCTCTTCAAGTTTATGGTGACGATTATCTTCAGCATGTCCAAGAAGCCTTTGATAATCGTTGGATCGATGTTGTTGAAAATAAAGGCAAACGAACCGGGGCATATTCTTCGGGCGGATATGACACCGATCCATATATCCTGTTAAATTGGCAAGATGGATTGGAAGATCTGTATACGCTGGTTCATGAAATGGGACACAGTATGCACAGCTATTATACGACGCATACCCAACCATATGTATACGGCGATTATCCGATCTTTGTTGCGGAAATTGCATCAACTACGAATGAAAACTTACTTACGGATTACTTATTGAAGACGGAAAAGGATCCCCAAGTTCGGGCATTCGTTTTAAACCATTATTTAGATGGCTTTAAAGGAACAATTTTTAGACAAACTCAATTTGCGGAGTTTGAACAGTGGATCCATGAACAGGATGCCAGCGGAAAGTCATTGACGGCGGATTCAATTTCAAAATTTTATGGTGACTTGAATAAGCAATATTATGGCCCGGCAATTTATAATGATGATGAAATTGCGATGGAATGGATGCGGATCCCGCATTTTTACTACGACTTTTATGTATATCAATATGCAACCGGCTTTGCAGCCGAAACAACGTTATCGCAACGGATTGAAGATGATGATCCGGCGCACACCGAAGCATATTTGAACTTTTTAAAGTCTGGGAGTTCAGCATATCCAATTGAAACGATGCAAAAAGCGGGCGTTGATATGACGCAACGCGCATATTTAGAAAAGGCATTTAAGGTTTTTGAAGAACGGTTAAATGAACTTGAAAAATTGATTGTGAAGTAACAAAAACGGAGACGTTAAAGCGCCTCCGTTTTATTTAACTGGTTTTTGTGATTTGCTTAATTTTGCAGAATGTAAATACTGAGTATGGTTATTTGGACACAAGACCGAATCTTGCGGATGCAAAATAAACTTTTGTAAAATATCAAATGATTCTTGCGGGTTCAGTGAAAATGCATAATCAGGGAAGTCGGTGTTGGTTACAACACCTTCCGGATAAGTCGTGATTTGCATTTCAGCTGCAATCCGCTGATCTTTTTTAAAGGTTTTGACTGCCAGATCAGATTGCCGGTCTTCTTTAAAGAGTTCCCAATCAAGGTGACTCTTTAAAGCAACCTTTTCGACCATTTCGTCAGTGTATTTAAAATTGTTTCTTAATGTACATTCTTGAACGTTGAGTAAGAAATCCCGTCCCCGTTTCTGGCCTTGAAAAAGAGCGGCTTCATAATCAAGCGATGCCTTATAAAGGGTATCAACAACTTGATGTTCAATTGAACTTGAAACGCCCACGTGCTGCATCGCAAATGAAACGGTACTCAACGTTAAAAGGGGGAGAACCCGAAATCGAATTTTATTTTGAGCTTGCGCAAGCAATTTAATAATTTTCTTTTCAGTCTGATAGCAAGTTTCACTAATCGGATTAATAAATAGATATACCTCTAACATATTTATTTTTCCTCCCTGCTCGATTTATCCATTCCTTACTTTAAATAAAACAAAACCGTTTTGCAATTAATATGTTTTCACCAACCAATGGTAACGTATGGTAGAATAACAACAGATAAAGTTTCGGGGAGCGAAATGATGGATCGTTGGGATGATTTTTTAGCACCATATGCTCAAGCAGTTGATGAGCTTAAGCTTAAATTGAATAGTTTAAAAAAACAAATGAGCTATAACAACCATGGCCCGATTGAATTTGTAACGGGCCGGGTAAAAACGAAGGAAAGCATTCTTGAGAAGATGCAGCGGCGGCACATCACCGCTGAAAACCTTGCAGTTGATATGGAAGACATTGCAGCTGTTCGAATTATGTGCGAGTTTGTCGACGACATCTACGCCATTGTAGGGATTCTTCGCAAACGCCATGATATGGATATTATTGAAGAGCGGGACTATATTGCCCATAAGAAACCGAGCGGCTACCGTTCATACCATATTATTATCCGTTACCCGGTCGAACTCGTTACGGGGACAAAGTACATTAAAGCTGAAATTCAAATTCGAACGTTGGCAATGAATTTTTGGGCGACAATTGAGCACTCGTTAAATTACAAGTATCAGGGAGAATTTCCACCTGAAATTGCTGAACGGTTACGGAAGACAGCGGAGGCCGCCTTTTTGCTTGATACGGAAATGTCAAATATCCATGATGATATTAAAGAGGCTGAACGACTATTTGCACAGCGAAAACGGAATGACGAAGAGGATAAAAAATGAAGATTGGAATTTTTGCAAATGACACTCCGCAAACGGAGCAGATCAAAAATCAGCTTGAACAAAAATTAAGTGATCGTCATATTACGATCGATAATGCCAATCCTGATATTGTGATCACGATTGGTGGCGATGGGACGTTGCTTTCAGCATTTCATCATTATCAGGAACAGCTTGAAACGATTCGCTTTTTAGGGGTGCATACTGGTCATTTAGGATTTTATACTGACTGGCGAGCGGATGAGCTTGACGACCTTGTAATCAGTCTTCAATCAGACAATGGGCAGGCGGTCAGTTATCCACTTCTTGATATTTCGGTTACCTATCATGATGAAAATCAGGCGCGGCATTACTTAGCCCTAAATGAGGCAACCCTCAAGCGGATTGGAATGACAATGGGAGCTGATGTTTACATTGGCGGTGAATTGTTTGAACGTTTTCGGGGCGATGGCCTATGTGTGTCAACCCCGACCGGTTCGACGGCCTATAATAAATCGCTTGGCGGAGCGGTGATCCATCCGAGTTTAGATGTGATTCAATTAACAGAAATTGGGTCGCTAAATAATTTAGTATACCGGACGATCAGTTCGCCAATGATCGTTCCGGTAAATGACTGGATCACGATCGTCCCTAATCAGGCGAGCGACTTTTTTATGACAGTTGACCAGGAAAATATTTATGGGAAACAAATTGAACAGATCATGTTTAAGGTCTCGAAACGTAAAATTCGGTTTGCGAAGTACCGGCACACTGAATTTTGGCGGCGGGTCCAAGCAGCATTTATTGGTGATTTAAATGAGAATTAGTTGGCAGTATACGGGAAATGCACCGATTAAACTGAAGACGTTTATTCGTAATCAGGGAATTTCCCGGCACTTAATGGCAAAAGTCCGGGGCGACGGTGGCAAAGTGCTGATCGATGGCGTTGAAAATCGGCGAATTGATAAAATTGACCCGCAAACGATTTTAACGATCGACTTTCCGCCAGAAGAGAACCGAAAAAATGATTTAATTCCATCGTACGTTCCGTTAAAGATTCTGTATGAGGATCGCGATTTTTTGATTATTGATAAGCCGGATCATGTTAACTCGATTCCGTCCGTACCTCAACGAAAGGATTCATTGGTGAACCGGGTCGATGGTTATTATCATCTTCGCGGATATGATGATTTGATTCCCCACATTGTGACCCGGCTTGATCGTGATACATCGGGGGTGGCGTTGTTTGCGAAACACCGGTATGCCCACGCACTGCTTTCGCAGCAAATGGAGCAGCATGCAATCAAAAAGACTTATTTAGCGCTTTTAAGCGGTAATTTAAAGGAAGACCATCTAGTGATCGATCGCCAGATTGGCCGTGTTCCGGGAAGCCTGATTGAACGGCAGGTAGTTTCAAGCGGCGGGCAAGAAGCACAGACTGAATTATGGGTCAAAAAACGGTTTCCGGACTGTACGGTCTGTGATGTACGGTTGCATACGGGACGAACCCACCAAATTCGGGTCCACTGTAAGTCGATTGGCTATCCATTAGTGGCGGATACGTTATATGGCGGCCAAATTCAGTTGCCACTGCAGCGACAAGGACTACATTGTCGTAAAATTGAATTTTATCATCCATTCAAAAAGCAAATGATGACGTTTGAAAGTCCGCTTCCGCAGGATATGAAAAAGTATTTAGAGCTTGAAGAGCATAAAAAAACTGGACGTTAAGTCCAGCTTTTTTATTCAACTAAGAGTAAGTGAAGGTCAAACTGTTCACACAGCTTAGTTAATTGCTTTTCATCATTTCCGGTCAGAACAAATTGAACGGCCCCTTGATTATAGTTGATCAACGTTTGAAGATTTTCTTTAAATGCTGATGAATCTGGTTGAGCAGCAATCATGATCCGATCAATTCCATGTTCGTTTGCAAAATCAATGGCCTTCTTTTGACCAGCTAAGGTTAATTCATCAAAAGCGTGGTTTAAGGTGATTTGCATTCCGCCCGCCGCGCCGATCAGTTGTTCCATTGAATCTTCATCGAGCTGATTGTCTTCGGTAATTGCGCCAATCGCAACGCTGTCAACGCCTAATGCTTGCGCTTCAAAAACATCGGCTTCCATTACTTTGATTTCGATGTCGCTGTATGAATACTTGCCTGTACGTGGCCGAATCAACGTTTCAATTGAAATTTTCTGATTGTCATGCAAATAGCGAACCGTTTCGGCAATCATGCCTTTGCTGGCAGTTGTTTGTTGGTTTTGAAGTTCAATTTTTTGAAAATCAGTAAGGGTTGAAAGTTCATGAATTGTTTGAACTGCCTTTTGTTTAATAATCATTTAAAATTCCTTTCTTTAGTTTATTTTTTGAAGCAAACACAGACCCCTTCAGGAAGAGGAATATTTTGCTGGATGTAGTCTAGTTTACCATTTTTTGGATCCCGTTTAAATAAGGTTACGTTGTTGGTATTTTGGTTAGCCACAACGAGAAACCGGTTTGTTTTGTCTAACGCAAAATCGCGCGGAAAACTGCCTTCGGTTGAAGTCCAGTCAATCAATGCTAACGTATGGTCGGAGTTGACTTGATAAATTGCAAGCGAGTCATGTCCCCGGTTTGAAACGTAAACAAATTGATGGTCATCCGTGATGCGGATTGCGGCGGCTCCGTTGTGAGCGGTAAAGTCATCCGGAATCGTTGATAAAATTTGCCGAATTTCAAAGTGCCCATCATGCGGATCATATTGGAGAACGGCGATTTGACTACTGAGTTCAGCGGCTAAATAGGCGGTGTTTTGATCGGCAAAAACAAGGTGCCGGGGACCAAAACCAGCCTCAAAATTCAAGCAGGTATCTTCAGTTGCTTTTCCAGTTGAACTAATGGTATAAGTCGTTAACGTATCATTCCCGAGATCAACCACGGCGAGCCGTCCATCTGGCGTAAGGTCGGCAAAGTGGACGTGCGCGGCATCCTGTTCGGGACGGGGGCCGTTTCCATGATGAATGATCTGATCGGTAAGCGTTAAGGTTAGATCATCGTTTAAATGATAAATTTCAACGGTTCCCCGGTGGTAGTATGCTGCAAAAACGAGTTGCCGGGACCGATCATAGCCAATGTAACATGGACTGGAGCCGGTTGTAAGTTGATCATCAAGTAAATCAAATGATTGGTCAGCTAAGTTATAGTTGGCGATTCCGCCAAGCGGACCTTCAACTGCGACAGCAAGTAGTGAGTTGCGGTCAGTTAATCTTAAGTAGGTGGGATTGCCCACCGTAATGATTGGTTGCGGCTGACTTAAATGCTCGGCATTGCAATCAAGTTGAGCCTGATAAATTCCCCGACTGGTTTGTTTGGTATATGTTCCGAAATAAATTTGTTGTTTCATGTAACTCACTTCCCATTTAAGTTAATTTAATTATAGCATTTTCGAATTTCTTTAATAATTCAAAAATTGCTATGTTAAAATAACCTTGAGGTGAAGCGTGATGATTAAAATGAAAGTTGTTTCAGTCGGAGAAGGCGCATTGAATGCGGAAGATGGATTGGTGATTTTATTTGGCAAAGAGGTTTCAGAACGGTTAAAGGAAGTCTCAGTTATTCAAGAATTTGAACAAATCGATCAGTACGATGTGAAAAAAGGGATGCAATTGACGATCGATGACCAGCAATATCAAGTTGCATATGTTGGAAACTTAGTTGCAAGTAACCTTGAAACGGTTCATCATACCGTTCTTGACTTTAATGTTGTTCCGGATGAACCACGCAGCAATGCGATCTACTTGGAACCGCAAAAATTTCCGGTAATTCATGCTGGATCACAGATTACGATTAAAGAATAGAGGAATTATCGTGGCAAAGAAGAAAAAAATCAAGAAGACAAATGAAGAACGGATTCTTGATGAAAACGGAATTGAATATGAAGAAAAGAATTTTAACTGGGTTGGACGCGGAATGGATGCTTTGAAAGATGCTGAAAGCCAAGGAATCGATCCGGACAGTTTGTTGAAGACAATTGTTTTACAAGCAAATAATGATGCCAAGGATTACCTGGTGGTCTGCTTACCGGTTCAGGCTGAAATCAACTTAAAATTAGTTGCGCATGAACTTGGAAAGAAACAGGTGCATTTAGCTGATAATAAAAAATTAGTCAAAATTACCGGCTACGTTCACGGCGCAAATACACCAATCGGAATCAGCGCGTATAAGGGCTTTCCAATCTATTTTGATGAACAGATTCAAAAGTTTGATGAAATTTCGGTTTCTGCAGGGAAGTTAGGCCGTTCAGTGCGCTTAAAACGGGAAGATTTAGTAAAACTGGTGAAGGGATCATACATTAAAGTTGAACACTAATCAAACAAAGTTATTGAAGAAAATTGATCAGGCAAAAGTTTTTTTGACACACAATCGTAACTTGTTTAAGTGTCCGTATTGCGGGGCGAAAATGGCCGCAATTGAAGATTACAGCTTGATTTGTGCTCAAGGCCACCAATTTGACTTGTCAAAGAAGGGGACGCTTTTCTTAATTAAGCATGGAGTTAAAAGCGACTATGATCAAAAAGAATTATGGCAGGCCCGGCGCCATGTCCTTCAACACGGATTATTTGATGGGGTCCTTGAACAGATTATTCACCGGATGCCTCAACGAAATTTAACTTATATTGATGTTGGATGCGGTGAAGGCACGCCACTTGCTCGAATCCGGGAACAACGGCGTCAATTCAATGATCAAGCAATTGGGTTTGATATTTCAAAGGATGCGATCAACCTGGCAACGCAGCAAACGGCGAATAGTTTCTTTTGCATTGCGGATCTGGCAGCACTTCCGTTTGCCGATCGTCAAATCGATGTCATTATTGATATTTTGTCGCCGTCATCATACCGCGAATTTGATCGGGTTCTTGCTCAGAATGGAATTTTATTTAAGGTTATTCCGAATGCTGAGTACTTGATCGAACTTCGACACCGGCTTTATCGGCCAAATGACCCGAAGTATTCGTATCATAATGATGACGTGTTAAACCGGGTTCTTGAACAGTATCCGCAAACGGAAGTCGTGCCGGTTAAATATCAATTTGAGTTAACCCCGACGCTTGCAACGAATTTGTTGAAAATGACGCCATTGCAATGGGGAACGCAAGCGGATCCGGCGAATGTCTTTAAAACGCCATTGGAGCATGTGACGGTTGATATGTCACTATTAATTGTTCGGAAAAATTCATAAAATTGCTTGTCAAAAAATATGTAAGGTGTTACCCTTATTAGTAAGAAAACGGTTATTAGTAATTAACCAAGTTGTTAGTTATTAATTAATTGGACTTCATTAACGTAGCTGTTCGCCGTGCCCACACCGAACGGTTACGCTTTTTTATTGCTTGAAATTAAGAAAGGAAGATATTGATGACGAATCACATTGCGCTCTTTGAACCATTAATGCCGGCAAACACAGGAAACATTGCTCGGACCTGTGCAGGGACAAATACGGAATTGCATTTAATCGAACCATTAGGATTTTCAACCGATGATAAGTATTTAAAGCGGGCCGGTTTGGATTACTGGGACAAAGTTAAAATTACATACCATAAGAATCTTCCAGCATTTTTAGAAACGATTCCTGATATGGGTAAGCTTTATTTGGTTTCAAAGTTTGCGGAAAAAACATATACTGATCCGGATTATTCAAACGTCGATGAAGATCACTATTTTCTTTTTGGAAAAGAGACAACGGGATTACCGGAAAACTTCATGCGGCAAAATGCGGAAAAATGTATCCGGATTCCGCAAAATGATGACCATATCCGGGCATTGAACTTGTCGAATACGGCAGCAATTGTAATTTATGAAGCGTTGCGGCAACAAAGATTCCCGCAATTAGACCGGACGCACCTTTACGAAAATGACAAATTAAAATAGAAGAGGGAAAAATGGCAGCAAAGAAAAGCGGTAAACGAACATCGAAACGGAAAAAAACGGCCGCAGCCCAAAAACAAATTTTTTCTGAACGGGTCGTTGGCCTGATCTTAGGTGTTGTAAGTTTATTTGGAATTTTTCATTTAGGTTACTTAGGAGTTTTGATTGTAAATGCATTCCGGTTGCTGATTGGTGATGCATATTTAATCGGAATTGGGCTTTTATTATTATTTAGTATTTATTTGTTGATTTATGGTAAAGAACCCCAAATCAAACCACGGTATTGGGGTGGAATATTACTGATTATTTTGGGAATTAGCCTTGGATTGGAGGCAATTTTCTTTAACAAATTGGATTTGCATAACGACTTTATTGGCGTTACATGGCAGTATTTGGCCAATGATATTGTTGGCGCAAGTCTTGGGACCGCGGTTGGCGGCGGAATGATCGGGGCGTTACTGTATACCGGAACGAATTTTCTGCTTGCTCAACTGGGGTCATATTTGATCAGTCTTTTGCTGATTGGTGCCGGTTTATGCATGGTATTTGGAATTTCACTGCAACAGGTAGCTCAATTTTTCGGGAAAATTGGACTCGTTTGTTGGAATGGAATTAAATTGATCGCTGGAAAGTTAAAGCACGCTGCAGGAACAGCGAAGGATTCACTTCAAGATGCAGCGGAAAAACGGAAAGCAATGTCCACTGAAAAATCGGATGATCAGCCGGAAGAAAAGGAAGAGCCTGTCGAACCGGAAGATCTTAAAGAAGAAGTTGAACCGCTTGTTGCCCCGGAAGATAAGGAATTGCCAAAACCAATCAGTGAACGGGATGCAACGGATGTTTGGAATCGTGAATCAGAGAAGCAGGAAGAGCCTGAAGTGGCAAAACCCGTTTTGCACCAGTCATCTTCAATTGAAAATTATCAATTGCCACCCGTCAGTTTGCTTCAGGATGTTGCGCCAACGGACCAAAGTCAGGAACGAAAAGAAATCAAGCATAATCAAGAGGTCCTTCGGCAAACGTTGAAGAGCTTTGGCGTTGATGCAGAACTGAAAAATACGATTTTAGGGCCGTCAGTGACCAAATATGAACTTCACCCGGCAATTGGCGTCAAAGTTTCAAAAATCGTGAACTTGACGGATGATTTAGCCTTGGCCCTGGCAGCCAAGGATATCCGAATCGAAGCTCCAATCCCTGGGAAATCATTGATCGGGATTGAAGTTCCTAACAAAAAGGTAGCCACAATTTCATTTAAAGATGTGATTTCGGCGGAACACAAGCGCCCGCATCAGCTACTTGAGGTTCCTTTAGGGCGGAATGTTTCTGGAAAATTAATTACCCTGGATATTACGAAGACGCCTCACCTTTTGATTGCCGGAGCAACCGGGAGCGGAAAGTCAGTGGCAATCAACGGAATCATTACGAGTTTATTGATGAATTGTACCCCAGATGAAGTCAAGTTAATGCTGGTTGATCCCAAAAAGGTTGAACTGGGAGTTTACAATGGAATTCCGCATTTAATTTCGCCAGTTGTCACGGAATCCAAAAAGGCGGCCATTTCACTGAACAAACTCGTAGCCGAAATGGAACGGCGGTATGAAACGTTTGCGAATGTCGGCGTGCGGAACATTGACGGCTATAACCGGTTGATTAAGAACCAACAAGCCTCAATGGATACGGGCGAAAAACCAATGCCGTACATTGTTGGCATCGTTGATGAATTAGCCGACTTGATGATGGTTTCGTCAAATGAAGTTGAAGGCGCAATTATTCGAATTGCCCAAATGGGACGGGCCGCTGGAATCCATATGATTATTGCAACCCAACGGCCGTCAGTTGACGTAATTACCGGATTGATCAAGGCGAATGTGCCGTCACGGATGGCGTTTGCGGTCTCAAGCGGAACGGACTCGCGGACGATTCTTGACCAAAACGGGGCCGAAAAATTACTTGGCCGGGGCGATATGCTCTTTAAGCTGGTTGGAAAGAAGCCGATCCGGGTTCAAGGAGCATTTATTTCGGATGAAGACGTTGAAAAGGTCGTTTCCTTTGTCAAAGAACAGGGAACAGCCGATTATGATGATAATCTTGCGGTTTCGGATGAAGAAGTCCAAGCAACGCAGGATGGAAATGATTCGGATAGCGATCCGCTTTTTGAACAGGTGATCGACTTTATTCAACGGGAGCAAAAGGTAAGCATTTCCCTCCTTCAACGGCGGTTTAAAATTGGATATAATCGGGCTGCCCGCATCGTTGATGATTTAACGGAAAAGGGAATGGTCGGACCGCAAGAAGGAAGCAAGCCGCGGAAAGTTTACTTACCGAAGAAGGAAGAATAAGGATGAAGAGTGAATTTAATTATGAACTTAAACCGGGGGTCAAGGTCCGGTTTATTCAGAATAAACAGTTTAAATCAGTTCAGATGATGATTTCGTTTATTCACGAATTGAAAAATGAACGGGAACTGGCAAGCCGGACGCTTTTAGCGGGAATCTTGGAAAGTTCAAGTGCAGCATATCCGAATCAGCATGCAATCACGCTTAAACTTGCTGAATTATATGGGGCAACGTTTGGTGCGAATACGGAAGTTGAGGGGAATTTAAGTCTCCTCAATTTTGTTTATAGTTTTGTTGCGCCGGAATACTTGAAAGCCGGACAGTCCCTGCTTGACGAATCGGTTGATTTTTTAAATCAAATTATTTTTCACCCGCGAATAGAAAACGGAATGTTCAAGCCTGAAGTCTTTGAACGTCAGCGAACGAATTTAAAAACATATATTCAGGGAATTGTTGATAATAAACAGTCTGAAGCTCTGGTCCATGTTCAACGGTCATATTTTGATGATCCGATTCAGCAGAATACGCCGTATGGAACGGAAACTGATTATCAAGAATTAACGAATCAAGATATTGTTGCGGCCTATGATCAAATGCTTCGCCGTGATCAAGTTCAAATCACGGTAATGGGAGATTTAAACCTTGATTCTTTGAAGCGTTCCCTTTCAAAATTTGAATTCCGAGAATCAGCTCGGGAAACACTTTATGAAATTTGTTATTCTCAGGCGGCGAAGGATCAAGTCAAGGTGCAAACGAAGACAGAATCGGTTCAACAAAGCAAACTGGATTTGATTTACCATTTACCGATCGATGCGCATCAGGACAGAATGTTTTATGCGGCAGTTGTAATGAACGCCTTGCTGGGTGGTTCGCCGCAATCACTTCTTTTTCAAAACGTTCGCGAAAAGGCAAGTATGGCGTATTATGCTGAAAGTAGCTATTCAGCATTACGGTCGATGGTGCTGATTCAAACGGGAATTCAAGCAACGAATCATGATTCAGTTTTAACCTTGATCAAGGAGCAGATTGCGGCCTTGCAGCAGGGTGATTTTTCCGCTGAGCAGTTAGCTAAAATTAAAATCGAGCTGGTCAACGAACGGCAACGAATGCAAGATAGTCCGGCAAGCAGCCTCGAACAAGCTGTTTTAAGTGAATTATTGGCCCGACCATTAGATTCTGCAACCCAACAAAATGGAATTCAAGCAGTGACAAAGCAGGACGTCGTTGCGGCTGCTAGTCAACTTAAGCTTCAAACTGAATTTTTCTTGAAAGGAGGGATGGCCAATGGCAACCATTAATTACGACCGTTTTGGCGAAAAGATGGAAAGTTTTGTTTTACCGAATGGCTTGCATGTTGATTTGATTGCTCGCCCATCCTTTCACCAAACGGATGGCATTTTGACGACCCGGTTTGGATCAGTGAATACGACGTTCACAGTTGATGATCAGCTGAAAACTTATCCAAGCGGAATTGCCCACTTTTTGGAACATAAGTTGTTTGAAAAGGAAGAGTATGACGCATTTGATAAATTTGCAATTTACGGGGCAGATTCAAATGCATTTACCAGTTTTACCCGGACAAGTTACCTTTTTTCAACGGCTGAAAACGTTGGCGAATGTGTTTCAACGTTACTGGATTTTGTTTTTAGTCCGTATTTCAGTGACCAAACCGTGAATAAGGAAAAAGGAATTATTGGGCAAGAAATTCAGATGTATGAAGACGATGCAAACTGGCAGTTGCTGTTTGGAATTATCAGCAATTTGTACCCGAAAACGCCGTTGACAGCTGATATTGCCGGAAGCGTTCAGTCGATTCAAGCAATTACGCCTGCAATGCTTTATGAATGCGATCAATATTTTTACCAGCCGTCGAATATGAGTTTGATGATCGTTGGTAATTTTGATGAAGCTCAAATTAAAGAAATTATTAAGAATGCGACTGCAGGAAGTTTAGCTTCAAATGATAAGTTAAACTTACAACGAGTCAACCTTGGTCATCCGGCAATTGTTCCGTTTGCTGAACGGCAAATGGACGTTCAACGGCCGAAACTTGCGTTGGGAGTTCGGGGTGAGAAAGACTTTCTTCCGGCTGAACGGTTTAAGGCCAAAATTATGCTGCAGATCATTTTAGAAATGCTTGTTGGCGAATCATCTGCTGACTATCAACGCTTGTTTGATCAGGGATTGATCGACAACAGTTTCGGTTATGAAATTCAGCTTGAAGATGGCTTCCAGTTTGTTGATTTTTATTTAGATACAAGTTTAGAACAAATTGATCAGGCGGCTGCTGAATTAAAGGCGATCATTGTCAATGCAGCGATAAAACTTACGGAACAAAAGCCGATTTTTGAATCGATGAAGCGCGAATTTATTGGACGGGCAATTAAAGGAATGAATTCGAACGAGAACATTGCCAACCAGTTTGACTTGTGGCTTTATGGCGAACGGACGGTGTTTGATGTTCCAGCAATGATCGAACAGCTGACATTCGATGAAGTGGTTGATTTTGCGGATCAGTTCTTTGACCCGGCGAAGTTAACTCGTTATCAAATATTACCAAGGGGAGATCAAAAATGAAATGGGCGTTGATTTTAGGAAGTTCGGGCGATATTGGGAGACAGATTGCACGCGACTTAGCACAGCAAGGCTGGTCACTTTATCTGCACTATGCCCACCAACAAGAACGAATTGAAAAGTTGATTGGCGAATTTCAATCAAAGTTTCCGCGACAAGATTTTATTCCGATTCAGAGTGATTTCATGGCGGCCGATTGTGTCGACCGGATCGTGAATTCGATTTTTGGCGTTGATGCGGTGATTTTTGCTCAGGGAATAACGCACTTTAAGTTTTTGCATGACTTTACTGAAAATGAACTAGATGAAATTTTGCGAATGCAGCTTAAAGTGCCGATGATGATTCTTCAGCGGTTAGAAGATAAGCTTGCCCGTGCTCAAGCCGGAAGAGTTGTCTTTATTAGTTCGGTATACGGGAAAAGCGGCAGTGCAATGGAAACCCCATACAGCGCAGTAAAGGGAGCAATCAATACATTTGTTAAAGCATATAGCAAGGAAGTTGCTTCGATGGAAATCACGGTCAATGCGGTGGCTCCCGGAGCGGTTAATACGCAAATGAATCAAATGTTTGATGCGGAAACGTTAGCGACTGTTCGGGACGAAATTCCAGTGGGCCATTTGGCTGATCCAGCAGAAATCAGTTATTGGGTGCGCGTTTTATTAGCACCTGAAGCGGGGTATATGACCGGCCAAACCCTTTATGTTACGGGCGGCTGGCTGGAATAGTCGTTTTTGGCAGATAAAGACGCTTATGATATACTTAACTGTATGTAAGACGAAATATTAAAAGTTTGAGATTAAATAAGAAAGATGTGGATTTTTAATGGCTAGTGTTGGTCAAAAATTAAAAGACGCAAGAATTGCCAAGGGATTGACCCTTGATGATTTGCAACAAACAACTAAAATTCAAAAGCGTTATTTAATTGCGATTGAAGAAGGCAATTATGATGCTCTTCCGGGAAAGTTTTATGTGAAAGCATTTGCCCGGCAATATGCAGAAACGGTTGGTTTAAATCCCAACGAGATTATTCAAGAATTAGATCAAGAACTTGGAATGCCGGCTTCGCCTGAAGAACAAGCGGAAACAACTTCGCGGGTTCAAAAGCGGGAAGAATTGACCCGGCCGCAAGACAACAGTTTAAGCGCAAAAATTTCGAAGTATCTTCCAACGATCATTATCGTCGTGGTAGTGGTTGCAATTTTAGGGACGATTTATGCTGTTGCATGGGGCAATCATGAAAAGGCTAAAAATCAACAAATTGAACAAACCAATACCAAGGTTGCAGTTTCAACTGATGTAAAGAAGCCAGCCAAGAAAAAGAAGAGCGAATCTTCATCAACATCGAAGAAGGAACAAAAGATCGTCAATGTCGCTTCGGCAGGCTCAATGTTTACGTATAACGTTGAAAATGCACCAAGTCAAAGCACAATTGAACTTGGGGCTACTGGTGGTTCATCATGGGATGCAGTTTACGTTGGCGGTGCTCAAAGCTGGCAGGGGACCCTTCAATCAGGAACGACGAAGGAAATTCAAGTTCCAGCTGGGACAAGCCGGGTTGTTTTGAGCATTGGAAATTCAAATGCTTCAACGGTTAAAATTAACGGCCACAAGTTGAACTTCCTTGCTCAGAACTCATCATTAACTGTGCGGAAGTTAGTCTTGAACTTTACAAACGGTTCAAGTTCAACCAATGCCGAAACCCAATCCCAAACCCAAACGGCTGCTCAAACCCAAGGACAAGGGCAAACGGTTAATAATCAAAATGGTTACCAAACAAACCAGCAACAACGTTATCAACAAAATAACGGCCGGACAAATAATTATCAAACCGTTACCCGGTAATTTTAATTGAGGTGAGAGAGTTGAATTTACCTAATAAGTTAACAGTTATTCGAATTTTATTAATTCCGTTATTTATGCTTGTTTTACTGTTGCCGTTGCATTGGGGCAACATTGTTCTTGCAGGAACAGCGATTCCGAAAACAAGCTTAATCGGAGCAATTATTTTTGCAGGGGCATCGATCACGGACTTTGTTGATGGCCAGATTGCGCGGCGGAAGCACTTAGTAACAAACTTTGGCAAGTTTGCCGACCCGTTAGCAGATAAGATGCTGGTAATGACCGCGTTTATTATTTTGGTTCAAATGGGAAAAGTTCCGGCATGGGTTGCCGCAATTATTGTCTGCCGTGAGTTAGCGGTTACCGGATTACGGTTGATCGTTGTTGAAAATAATGGTGAAGTAATGGCTGCAAAGATGCCAGGGAAAATTAAGACAGCATCGCAGATGTTTTCAATTATTTTTCTCTTTTTAAACAACGTTTTCTTTGCAAATATTCACTTCCCAATCGGACAAGTTCTTTTATACATTTGCTTGTTCTTTACGATCTATTCAGGGATCGAATATTTCTACAATGCACGGCACGTATTTGCTGATTCATTCGGAAAAGATAAAGAATAATTTGAAAAATAAAGGTGGAGAGGCTAGGGAATTTTCTAGCCTCTGTTTTGTCTAAAAATAACTTTAATTTCGTATCTATTAAGTGAGGAGGATTTATATGGGGTCAGATGTGCATCAAACGGATCAATCAAAATTGATTCAAACCGTGATGGAAAAGTTAACTGCTCAAGACCAGACGATTGCATTTGCAACTGATTTTTTAACAAATTTTGCGACGGATTTGATCGACCGGGAAGCAAGTTTTGCAGGATTATTTGTTGCGCCCACCGATGACGCGAAGAATGCGATGTTTGATATCCCATATCAAATTTTAAATGCGAATGGATCGCAAAGCGAAAAAACAACGATTTGGATGGCCCGACAAGCGAAAGCGGTCCTGCGCACAGACTATGCGATCGCGGTTACCCGGAATTCAGTGCAACATACTATTTGGGTCGCAATCGTTGACCATGCGGGGCATGAACGGTCATGTTCGATTCCGTTTTATCGAACACAAAATGTCGAAGATAAGGTATTTAATAAGGCATTTGAACTTGTTCAGCAAAGTTTTGAAAAATAAATCAAACGTTTGTTCGCATCTTTGACTAATCTTTGGTATAATAAATTCGACGAGAAATGATACAGGAGGAAAAGGCGTGGCTAATAACGATAGACAAGCAGCATTGGATAATGCGTTAAAGAAAATTGAAAAAAACTTTGGGAAAGGTTCCATTATGCGGATGGGCGAGAAGGCCGATACCCAAATTTCAACGGTTCCAACGGGTTCACTTGCCCTTGATGAAGCTCTTGGAGTCGGCGGATATCCGCGAGGCCGGATCGTTGAAATTTATGGACCTGAAAGTTCAGGGAAAACAACGGTTGCATTGCACGCCGTTGCTGAAGTTCAGAAAAACGGGGGCACAGCTGCATACATTGATGCTGAAAACGCCCTTGACCCGGCATATGCTTCTGCATTAGGGGTTAATATTGATGATTTATTGCTTTCACAACCTGATACGGGTGAAGAAGGGTTGGAAATTGCCGATGCTTTGGTTTCATCTGGCGCAATTGATATCGTTGTTGTCGACTCCGTTGCTGCCTTAGTTCCGCGTGCTGAAATTGAAGGCGAAATGGGCGATGCCCACGTTGGTTTGCAAGCCCGGTTAATGTCACAAGCATTGCGGAAACTTTCAGGAACAATCAATAAGACCAAAACAATCGCGTTATTTATCAACCAGATTCGTGAAAAGGTTGGCGTAATGTTTGGTAACCCAGAAACAACTCCTGGTGGCCGGGCATTGAAATTCTATTCAACGATTCGGTTAGATGTTCGGCGGGCTGAACAAATTAAAGACGGTTCCGATGTAATTGGTAACCGGGTTCGAATTAAAGTTGTGAAGAATAAGGTTGCTCCGCCATTTAAACAAGCTGAAGTTGATATTATGTATGGCGAAGGAATCTCGAAGACCGGTGAATTGCTTGATATGGCGGTTGAAAAGGACATTATCAAGAAGAGCGGCTCATGGTTCTCATATGGTGAAGACCGAATCGGCCAGGGACGTGAAAACGTTAAACGGTATTTGAAGGAACATCCTGAAATGATGAAGGAAGTTACCTTGAAAGTCCGGAAAGCATACGGGATTGCAACTGAAGAGGAACAAAAGCAACTTGATCTAAAACTTGATGATCAAGCAAAGGAACCTGAAAAGGATTCAAAGAAGAAATAAGATTGCTGAAAGAGACTGGGACTGAAATTGAAGTGAACCCTAAAAGTTGGACACTTTATTAGCTAGGCAACCTGGGACTGAGTTCTGTATTGAACAGGACTCAGTCCTTTTAGTTTTACCTTAATTCTGTCGTTATTATAATACTGGATATACTGGTGAATTGCTTGAATCAATTCATCAGTATTTTTGTATTGATCTTCATAACCATAAAACATTTCACGTTTTAGGACACTGAAAAAATTCTCCATTAATCCGTTATCCAAGCTATTTCCCTTACGGGACATACTTTGAATGATTCCTCGTTCCTTTAAAAACCGTTGATATGCCGCATTTTGATATTGCCATCCTTGGTCGCTGTGTAAAATCATTCCATTTAACGATTCATATTGGTCAAGCTGATTCAACATATTAAATGTTTGGTGGAGATCAGGTGAAGTCGAGATGTCATAAGCAATAATCTCTCCGTTGAATCCATCTAAAATTGGTGATAAATATACTTTTTCGCCGTTATTAAGTCTGAACTCAGTGACGTCAGTATATACTTTCTTTCGTGGCTGATCAGCACTGAAGTGACGATTGATTTCATTTCCTGTAATTTTACCAATTGCCCCTCTGTAAGAACTATAACGGTTTCGTTTCCGAATAACTTTGCCAAATAATCCCATGACTTTCATCAAACGTTTAACTTTTTTATGGTTGACGGTCATTCCTTCATTGTGTAATACACATGTTATGCGACGATAGCCGTAGTTTCCGTGATGTTGATCAAAGATTTCTTTGATCCGTTTCATGAGTTTATGGTTCTGCCGGTCTTTCTTATGAGATCGTTGATAATAGAAGGTTGAACGACTCATCTTAGCGACCTTCAACAGAACTGCCAGTGGGAATTGACAACGAAGTCGTTCAATTACTTTTGCTTTTTTTGATCTTCGATTGCCAATTCCCTTAATGCTTTTAAATAGGCATTTTCAGCTCTTAGATAGAGTAATTCTTCCTCAAGTTCCTTGATTTTCTTATCTTCTGGTTTAATTTTCTTTTGATTACGTTTTGTGATTGTCTTTTTCCTCGGTCTTCCTATTGGTTTATCAATCACATTATAACCATTTTTTCGATAATCTCGAATCCAATTAGCTAATATGCCATCTGAAGATAGTCCTAAGTCTAAGGCAACACCTATTTTGGTTTCGTGATTAAGCAATACTCGATTAATTGCTTTCAGTTTTTCTTCTTTGGTCCATTTATGTCGAGGACGATCCAACCAACAAACTCCAAAACGATCTAATACCTGAGTCAAGTAATAAAAATTACTTTTCCCAATTGGATAATATCGTTGTACTTTTGAATACGGATATCCTTTCTGATAAAGAAGATAAATATTAATCTTATCTTGTCTTGTTAAACGCATAAAAAACACCCCAAATCTTGGATTTATTTTGTCCAAGATTTGGGGTGCATATCA
>DSTMR04002__coassemble_1084_pt1 | contig 21750 bp, 19 predicted proteins | sample DSTMR04002__metabat2_high_PE_019 | metagenome-assembled genome bin DSTMR04002
CGCTATTTTTATAACTGAGGCTGTTTATTGAATACTTATGTCACAGTCTCATTTTTATTCATTTCTTGATTTCGAACATACATTCGTTTAAAATATTAGCGAAACTTTGAAGGTGAGGTGGAGATCGTGGCAAAGCAGCGGAAAATCGTGCATGTTGATATGGACGCGTTTTATGCATCGGTTGAGATGCGGGATCATCCGGAACTCCGGACCAAGCCGCTCGTGATTTCACGCAATCCCCAGCACACCGGTGGACGAGGCGTTGTCGCAACGGCAAATTACATCGCACGGTCATACGGGATCCATTCGGCAATGAGCGCTCAAGAAGCGTTGAAACGGTGTCCGCAAGCCTACTTTAAAAAGCCGGATTTCCCCAAATACAAGCGGGTTTCGCATCAGATCCATACGATTTTCCACGAATATACTGATAAGATCGAGCCGGTAGCCTTTGATGAAGCCTACTTGGATGTCACTGAAAATAAGCCGGGAATTGAATCGGCGGTGGCGCTTGCGCATCGAATTCAGCAAGAAATATACGATCAGTTGCATTTGACGTGTTCGACGGGTGTTTCGTATAACAAGTTTTTAGCGAAACTTGCGTCGGATTATCACAAGCCGGTTGGAATGACGATCATCAACCCGGAAGATGCGCTTGATTTTCTTTTTCCGTTACCGATTGAAAAGTTTCGCGGTATTGGAAAGAAAACGGCACCGAAAATGCGGGAATTAGGGATCAACACTGGTGAAGATCTGTATCACTGGAAAGAGATCGATTTGATTTCAAAGTTCGGTAAGATGGGCCACATTTTGTATCAGCGGGTTCGCGGAATCGATGACCGACCGGTTGAATGGCAGCGGGAACGAAAATCAGTCGGTAGTCAGCGAACCTTTGACCAGCCGTTAAACTCAATCGAACAGGTCGATGAGCAGTTGAAATTAACGGCTGAGCGGCTTGTAGCTGAACTTAAACGCCAGCAAAAACACGGTAAAACGATCGTGATCAAGGTCCGGGACAGTCATTTTGAAACGGTCACGAAACGGCTGACATTTGATGATTATCTTGATAATCAGGTGGATAACTTCGCGTATTATGGCCGGCAGCTTTTTGATGAGATTCAAGATAACCTAATTGACGTGCGATTATTGGGATTGACGATCACCAACCTTGATCCGCTGGAGTTTGAAAACATCCGGCTGGACCTTTGAAAAAGCCGGGACTTATTTGTATACTTGATAATTGGAGATTAATTGAAAGAGGTCAGAAAATGACAATCGAACAACAAATTATTGAAAAAATCAAAGAATACGACAAAATTATCATTCACCGTCATACGGATCCGGATCCAGACGCATTCGGTTCTCAAGGCGGCTTGGCAGAAGTAATCCGGAACAGTTTTCCAGAAAAGACCGTTTACCAAGCAGGTGAAAATGACGGCAGTTTGACATGGATCACAACTGAAGATGAACTGACTGACAATATGTTCAAAGGGGCTTTAGTGATCGCAATCGATACTGCTAACCGGCCACGAGTCGATGACCAACGCTATGATCAAGGCGATTACTTGATTAAAATCGACCACCACCCGGATGACGATCACTACGGCGACATCAGCTTGATCAACACCGGCGCATCAAGCTGTTCTGAAATGGTCGTTGATTTAGTCAACAAGTCAGAAGGTCAATTAGTATTGAACCAAAAAGCTGCCCGGATGTTATATGCTGGGATTGCAGGCGACACTGGCCGGTTTATGTATGACAATACGACAGCGCACACATTACGCGTAACGGCTCAATTATTTGAATTTGATATCAACGCTTCTGAAATGAACCGTAAAATGGATGATATCAGTCAAGGAGTTGCCAAACTGTCAGCATATGTTTGGGACAACATGGTCATGACGGAACACAATGCGGCATACATTGTGTTGAAGCATGATTTGGTTAAGCGTTTCGATCTCGGCGCTCAAGGGACAGCCCCAATCGTTTCTGTAATCGGTAAAATCGATAAGGTCGTTTGCTGGACACTCTTTGTTGAAGGTGAAGACGGCAAGTACCGCTTGAATATTCGTTCAAAGGGTCCGGTAATTAACGAACTTGCCAAGGAATACGGCGGTGGCGGTCACCCATTAGCAAGTGGAGCCATGATGGACACCTTGACCGATGACCAATTGAAAGAATACGTTGCGAAGTTAGATCAAATTGCCGCAACATACACAGGAGAAAAGAATGACTAAAGAATTTAAGGATTTTGATTTTAAACCCTTTATTAACAAGGCATTAAAGGCGATGGGGTTCCGGAAACCGACGCCGGTTCAGGAACGCTTGATTCCAACGATCCTGAAAGGCAAAAGTGTGGTTGGCCAATCCCAAACTGGGAGCGGGAAGACGCATACATTCCTTTTGCCGATTTTCCAAAAAGTTGATCCGAACGGTCCCGCCCAAGCGGTCATCACAACGCCAAGCCGGGAACTGGCATACCAGATTTATGAAGCGGCAAAGCAAATTGCGAAGTTCGCGCCAGAACCGATTATCGTTCATAATTACGTTGGCGGAACGGATAAACAACGGCAAATTGAAAAGTTAAACCATAATCAGCCGCAAATCGTGATTGGAACTCCCGGCCGGATTTTAGATTTGATCCGGGCCCAAGCACTTGATGTTCACGAAGTTCGGCAATTGGTTGTTGATGAAGCGGATATGACGTTGGACATGGGATTCTTGGATGATACGGATGCAATTGCATCATCACTGCCGCAAGATTTGCAGATGATGGTCTTTTCAGCTACGATTCCTGAAAAGTTGCAACCATTCTTGCATAAATACATGGAAAACCCAGTCGTTGAAGTTGTTAAGAACCAAACGATCATTAGTGATACGATCGATAACTGGTTGATTTCAACGAAGGGCCGCGACCGCAATCAAATCATCTACAAGTTGCTGACAATGGGCGAACCATACTTGGCACTGGCCTTTACGAACACCAAGGAACGTGCCAATGAATTGACCGATTATCTGCGTTCTCAAGGTTTGAAGGTTGCGAAGATCCATGGGGGATTGCAACCGCGGGAACGGAAGCGGATCATGAAGGCTGTTCAAAATCTCGAATATCAATACGTTGTTGCAACTGATTTGGCAGCCCGGGGAATTGATATTCAAGGTGTTTCCCACGTCATCAATGATGATTTGCCGACCAATCTTGAGTTCTTTGTTCACCGGGTTGGCCGGACGGGCCGAAACGGAATGACCGGAACAGCAATTACGCTTTATGAACCAAACGACGAAAGTAAGATCGAAGAACTTGAAAAGATGGGCATCAAGTTTGAACCGAAAGCCATTCGAAATGGTGAAATCGTTGATTCATATGACCGGAACCGGCGGAAGAAGCGGAAGAAGATTCACGAAAAGATGGATCCGCAACTGCAAGGAATGGTCAATAAACAAAAGAAGAAACACAAACCAGGGTATAAGAAGAAAATTCAGCGCGCAATCAAACGGGACCAGCAGCAAAAGCGGCGGATCGCCCAACGGCAAGCCCGGCGAAAAGCGCGCAAGTCACGGTAACGGATTGACAAACGCTCAATTTTTAAATATACTTTTGGAAGATTAGGATATGTTGTTTTATTGGTTTTCTCAGCGAGAGTTTGGGTGGTGCGAAAACTTGAAAACCGTAAAGCAATGCTCCCTATGATGACATTGAAATTAATAAACTTAAAGAGGTTACGATAAAGTATCGTTGCAAGCAGGGTGGTACCGCGCATGTGCGTCCCTGCAGGCAATGGTACTTTTTGTATATTGGAAAGGGAAAATCATGAAAGAATTATCAAGTGCCGAAGTGCGGCAAATGTATTTGGATTTCTTTAAATCAAAGGGCCACGATGTTTTGAAAAGTGCGCCATTGATCCCCCAAGATGACCCGACATTGTTATGGATCAACTCTGGGGTTGCAACGATGAAGAAGTATTTTGACGGAACAGTTGTCCCGAAGAACCGCCGGATGACAAGTTCGCAAAAATCAATTCGGACAAATGATATTGAAAACGTAGGTCACACTGCGCGCCACCATACATTATTCGAAATGCTCGGAAACTTCTCGGTTGGGGACTACTTCCGGAATGAAGTTATTCCGTGGGCATGGGAATTGTTGACCAGTCCAGAATGGTTCGGCATGGATCCTGAAAAACTTTACATTACGGTTTATCCAAAAGACAAGGAATCAAAGAAAGTGTGGATGAAGGCCGGCGTGGCTGAAGACCACATTTACCAAGTTGAAGACAATTTCTGGGATATCGGCGAAGGTCCATGCGGTCCGGATTCCGAAATTTTCTATGACCGGGGCCAAGAATTCAACAATGTTGCTGAAGATGATCCTGAAAACTATCCGGGCGGCGAAAATGAACGCTACCTTGAAATCTGGAATATCGTCTTTTCAGAATACAACCACAAGCCCGATGGCACATACGAACCGCTTCCGCATAAAAACATTGATACGGGGATGGGGCTTGAACGGGTCGTTTCCGTTTTCCAACATGCGAAAACAAACTTTGAAACGGACTTGTTTATGCCGATCATTGACGCAACAGCGCAAATGTCAGCCGGTAAGCAATACGGCGATAATGCCGACAATGACGTTTCATTTAAGGTGATTGCCGATCACGCGCGGGCAATTACATTTGCCATTGGCGATGGGGCTTTGCCGTCAAACGAAGGCCGCGGCTACGTTATCCGCCGGCTGATTCGGCGCGCTGAACTTCACGGGCAAAAGTTAGGCATTGACGGTGCATTTTTGTACAAGTTAGTGCCAGTTGTCGGCGACATTATGAAGTCTGCTTATCCGGAAGTCTTAGAACAAGCCGAATTTATTCGAAAAGTGATCAAGATGGAAGAAGAACGGTTCAACAACACCTTGAAAGACGGAATGCAATTACTTGACCAAGTAATCGCTGATGCCAAGGAAAATAAGCAAGATAAGATTGACGGCAAGACCGCCTTCAAGTTGTATGATACTTACGGTTTCCCATTGGAATTAACGGTTGAATACGCGAAGGATGCCGGATTAGGCGTTAACGAAGATGAATTCCAAAGCGAAATGGATGCCCAAAAGGAACGTGCCCGGAATGCCCGGAGCAATGAAAAATCAATGGGTGTTCAAAACGGATTGTTGACCGACATTAAGACTCCAAGTGAATACGTTGGTTACGAAAAACTTGATGCTCAAGGCGTATTAAAGGACATTATTGTTGATAACCAATTAGTTGATGAGGTTGCAGACGGCGAAGCCAAGATGATCTTCTCAGTTACTCCATTTTATGCTGAAATGGGAGGCCAAGTTGCTGACCAGGGGGTTATCAAGGACGAAAACGGCGAAGTTGTTGCGGAAGTTGAAGATGTTCAACACGCGCCCAACGGTCAAAACATGCACACCGTTAAGGTTTTGAAGAAGATGACCAAGGAACACGAATATGAATTGGTTGTTAACAAGAAGTTCCATGATAAAGTGCGGAAGAACCATACCGCAACTCACTTGCTTGACCAAGCATTACGGGATGTTTTAGGCGAACACACGCATCAAGCTGGTTCATTGGTTGAACCAACATACTTGCGGTTTGACTTCACGAACTTAGGCTCAGTTACCGCTGAAGACCTTGATAAGGTTGAACGGATCGTAAACGAAAAGATTTGGGATGCTTTGCCAGTTGAAACCGTTGAAACTGATATTGAATCAGCTAAGAAGATGGGCGCAATTGCCTTGTTCAGTGAAAAGTACGGCGACGTTGTCCGGGTCGTTAAGATCGGCGATTACTCAATGGAGTTCTGCGGTGGAAACCATGCCGATAATACCAGTGAACTCGGGTTGTTCAAGATCATTTCTGAATCAGGTGTCGGTGCTGGCGTTCGCCGGATCGAAGCCGTAACTTCAAAGGAAGCATACGAATTCTTGCAACAACGGAATAACATCTTAAACAAATCAGCCGCTAAGTTAAAGGTTGCTCAAATTAAGGATGTTCCAAGTAAGATCGATCAAACGCTTGCTCAAATCAAGGAACTTGAACAACAAAAGCAAGCCTTAGAAGATAAGTTTGCCAGCCAACAAGCTGCCGACGTCTTCAAGAACGTGCAAACGATCAATGGCAAGACCTTGATTGCTTCGCAAGTCAACGTTTCAGGCATGAATCAATTAAGGCAATTGGCTGACCAATGGAAAGCTAAGGATCTTTCAGATGTTCTTGTTCTTGGAACGGCAACTGAAGATGGCAAAGTCAACTTGATCGTTGCCATGAGCGATGCTGCAATGAAAGACGGTTTGAAGGCCGGCGACTTGATCAAAGAAATCGCCCCATTAGTTGGTGGTGGCGGTGGTGGCCGGCCAAACCTTGCCCAAGCCGGTGGAAAGAAGCCAGCTGGAATGCAAGATGCATTGAAGGCCGCTGCTGAATGGTTAGCAAAGAAATAAAAGTTGAATGATTAAGATAAGGAAGTCAGGAATGGCTTCCTTATTTTTTTACGTTCGTAAATGGGAAAATTTAAATTGATTAAGAAAATTATCCTCGAAAATCAAGATATTTAAATAACTTTTAAATTAAATAAGAAAAATATGTGAAAAAGGATTGATTTTTCATAGTCGGGGGGGGGTAAAATTGGTTACTGTAAACAGATAAAATATTTAACTAAAAGAAAAGGAAGTAAAGCAATGAAAAAGAAAACTTTGACAACAGTTGCTTTAGGGGCTGTAACATTAGCAGCTGGAATGGCAGGCAATGTGCATGCCGATTCTGTTAAAGTAACCAAACAACAAATTGGCGATGAAACAAAAATCACAACAACGACAACAAAAGATGTTAATCAACAAAAGATTGCTCAAGACAAGCAAAATATCTCAAGTCAACAAACAGTTGTAAGCAATGCAAAGTCAAGCTTGGATAAGGCAAAGGTTAATGCAAGTAGTGCAAGCCAAGTCGTATCAAGCGCTCAGTCAAGGGTTAATGATGCTAAGAAAGCATTAGATGCTGCAAAAGCTTCACAACCAGACCAAATCAAGCACCAAGTTGCAATTGACCAATCACAAGTAAATACTGATAAGCAAAATATCAGCAGTACACAATCATCAATTACAACTGATAAGAATAATATTGCTAAAGACCAACAAGCAATTAATAATGTTGGTCAAAAGGCACAACAAGATCAAAATAAATTGAATAATGATCAAAGTAAGTTATCAAGCGCTCAAAGTACCCTTAATAATGATCAAAATAAGTTGAACAGTGTAAATGGTCAAATTAAATCATTAGCCGGTCAAAATGATATTCCTGCAGTAGAAACTACCGATTTTGGTGAAGCATTCTTAAAAGCTTTATCTCAGGATACAGATTATTCTCAAACAAACGGTGGGGATCTGTGGAACATGCCTGCAATGAAGGAGTATTTGCAACAACATAACATGTCTGCTATGGATGCAGTAACAAAATTACTTGATGGCAATTTATGGCTGGATATTCCAAATGAAACTGATCCTAAAGGTGTTATAGGTGGTATTTCTGGTTTGGACTATAATGATAAGACAAACCAAATTGAGGGATTTAATTCAAAGACAGATGATTATAAAATTGACCCAACACATTTGACAGATAGTCAAATGAATGAAATCAATGTTTTTGCAATTAAGATTATTAATGAATTTCGTGCTAAAGCAGGGCTAACTCCATTAAAATTGACACAAACAGTTATAAAAAATGCCGCTGAAGTTGCTAAGGAATACAACGATGACAATTGGGGTATTGGAAATAGAAAAGAACCACCATACCATGATGAGGATGCAATGTGGGATGGCGGATTTAGTACAGAAGATGCAGCCCCAGATAGAGTGTCTCAAAGTACACTTCAAGAAATTGATAAAGCTAACAATTTTACAAAGGATGTATCCCACCTTTCAACCAACTTTACAATGAATAATTTAGAGACTATGGTTGCTTCAAATATTGTTGGACTTATTTTAACGAACGACGGTCATGGTCAGGCATTAATGGCTCCAGATGCACTTACAGCCGGATTAAGTATTAATAAATATGGTGATATTTTAATTGATATTTTAGATAATATTGATTCTTCTAAGGGACAAGTCTGGGGCAATCCAACCGCAAATAACCCGAAAGCTGTTAACTACTATTCATTGAGTTCTGAACCTAACTTGGTAGGAAATACTAATGCTAATCAAGTTGCTAACCTTCAAAAAGAAGCAAATCAACTTCAAGACCAGGTTAACAAAGATAAGCAAGTTGTAAATGATTTGCAAAATCAAGTGAATGCTGACAAAGCTCAACTTCAAAAAGATACACCTGCTGGTCTGCAACAACAATTACAAAATGACCAAAAGAAGTTAGCCAATGATCAAGCAACGCTTCAAAAGCAACAACAAAAACTTGCTCAAGATGAAGCTCAATTAAAGGCTAATCAAAGCAAGTTGAACTCAATTACTCCGGAAGACATTGCTAACGCTCAAAAGGCACTTGAACAGGCTCAAACAAACTACAACAATGCAGTTAAGGCTTTGAATGATGCTCAAAGCAAAGCTAATGCTTCAAATGATGAACTTGCTAAGGCACAACAAAACTACATTAATGCTTTGAACAAGTTGAACGAATTGAAGCAAATTCTTGAAAATGATGAAAAGCAAATTACAACAACATCAGTTCAATGGATTAAGAATCAACACCCAGCAACAACTTCAGCTATGGGCAACAAGGTTGTATTGCATTCATCATCAAAGACAAAAGCTTCAAGCGGTGTTAGCGAAAAGAAGATGAACGCGAAGACAACTGTAAACAGTGAAAAGAAAATGAATGCGAAGTCAGCCGTAAACAGTGAAAAGAAAGTGAATGTAAAATTAGCGGAAAGCAACGAAAAAGAAGCTAATACAGTTAAGTTAGCTCAAGCTGACGCAATTCACTTTACAAGTGAAGCACCAGTAAGTTCAAAGAAGACTGCTAAGAAGAATGTATTACCACAAATGGGTGATGAAAATTCAAACAAGACAGTTTGGGGCGAAATTTCATTAGCCATGGCTGGTGTGTTAGCAACATTAGGATTGGCAGACCGGAAACGGCGTAATTAATTAAAATTAAATATTTGGATGTATGTTATCCCGCAAGTTCGATGATTTGCGGGATTTTTTTTGAGGAGTGAGACTTTGAATGGAATTTTGTCCTAATTGTGGAGCAAAAATCGAGAAAAATGCTGAATTTTGCGGCGAATGTGGATATGAATTCAAAAAAATGAAAGGAATTCGTCCAAAGCAACAGATTAGTAAGAAAGCATTAGCTCTATTGATTGTGTTAATAGTATTTTTTCTAATAATCAATGTTCAAAATATTGGAGCATTATTTATTCAGCCCAAAACATTGAATTTAAATACAGTGAGTTCAATGACCTTATTTTCTAATCGTTTAACTATTGATCCAGGAACATTGAATGATCAGGAAATTGAAGCATTCGTTTCTCTGATTTTTGTAGTCGTATTTTGGGCTTGGCTTAGAAAAAGATACAAATCTGGAATGAGAGTTACAAAATGGTTTGCACTTTTAATAATAGCAATGCCAATGTTTATGGTCTTATTTATAGACTTGATTAATAATATTTTTGATTATATTGGCACTTTTATAATATTAGTTACACCGCTATTAATTGCGGGGGATTTTTGTTTTTTCATTCCTAAAGCAAAAGCAAAGTTTTGGAAATTTGTATATTGTTTAATGATGTGTTTTATGATGTTGATTATTAATACTTTCACGTCTCACATATATGAAGATTTTGTTTGGGATAATCGAGACCAAGCAGTTACTAGTTATATCAATGGTGTTAAAAAAGTTTTTAAGGGTGATTTAGTAGCAACTGATACGGATAACGAAGATATTTGGGTAACGTGCTCTAATTGTAAACTAGAAGAAAATGATCAAAATAAAGGCGCTTGTATTCAATATATTCAAGAAATAAATAATTATTTACCGTATGCAAACTTTAATGATCCAGTTCGTGAATATAAATTTAGCGTTCCGGACGGGGAAGAAGACTTATCAGGCGATGCAGCAGATGATTGTTCGAATACTAACTTAAGTGAAGATCAATTTGCAGACGAGATATTAAATAGTGAGACTACCATTGATATCTATATGAATAAATCCGGGAAGATAAGGTGTGAAGCTTTTAACGGAAAATTAAAAAAAGAAAAAAAGGATGGAAAAGTTGTATTTGACTATTATCCTGACAGTAGTAACGATATTCCATTAGAGATTAAATCAAATAATTAAGAAAGGAAATTCCAATGAAAACATGTCCAAATTGTGGTACAAAACTTCCAAGCGATGCTAAGTTTTGTACTTCTTGCGGAACAAGCCTAGCAAATGTTCCAAGCACTTCAGAAATTCGTGAGCAAAGACGGAGTCAACGAAAGCAACGGATTGAATCTCAAGATGAGTCAATCAATGTATTTTATCGATTGGCATTTACCCGGAAACATATGTTACAAGTTCTAAACTTTATGGAAGATAATGCTTTAACATTATTAATTATGGCAATTTTGATGATTATTCCATGGTGGACTAACTGGGTTCGGGTAATTTTATTCGTAGTCTATGCTTTGATGATTTATGGATACCCTTTGCTTTCAAATAAAAAGCGATTTGTATGGGATGAATCGTTAGAAAATTGGTTGAATGACGACAATAATATTTCAAATTTGAAGTCATCAGCTAAACAAGTTGTTGATCATGTTCAAAGTGGAATTAACACTAAAGTTCAAGAATCGAAAGAGAAACATGAAGAATTACTTGAAAAACGACAAAACAGAAATCTGCAAACTGTTATTTTTGTCCCTGATCACGAACCCAAACCAGAACATCAACAATTAAGGAGTAATCAAAACCAAAAGCAGGCACCTTCTACTCCGCAAAGAAATTCAAACGGCTTTATGTTGAACTACGAGCTGATCGTTGGAATCATTCTGGCTGTAATTGGTGGATTTATGTATTTCAATGAAAAATCACAAATGACGAGTGTCTCGGGACAGTTATTATCGGTAATCAAAAACGGTGGTTTAAATGATGCTGGTTATGCAGTTATTTGGGGTGCAGTTGGTTTAGGAATTGGAATTTTTGCCACGATTGGTGGACTTTTAAAAGCGATTTTAAAGAAGCCGCATGGTGGTGGAGCAATGAAAGCATTAGGCGTTGTAATTGTTTTTGTAGCGGGCTGTCTTGCAAGTTATGCATATTCAAATCCAATTTCGGCAGCTGAAAATGCAATTAGTTCAGGAGTTAATTTGAGTAACATTCAAACGATTATTCAGGTTGTTAAATTTATTCCGTGGGCAGCAGGCCTAAGTTATGTAATTGGGATTTTGTTAAATATAGGAAGTAGGGAAAATTAATGAAGATTTGTCCAAAGTGCGGTGCTGAGAATAAGGAAATTTCAAAGTTTTGTATTAAATGTGGAACACCCTTAGATCAATCGCCAGTCCCGCATACCCGCGAAGAAGCAAAACAAGTACAAGTCCATCAAAAACAGTCAGGTTCGGGGAAAAGTCAAAAGAAAAAATCTAATCGATGGTTGATTGTAATTTTAATTGTTATCATTTTGGTTCTTCTCTTTATTATTGGGTGCGCTCTTGGAAAGAGTCCGGATAGTTCGTCGTCAAGCTCATCAACGAAGAAAACACCATCAGTATTGACGCAGCAGCAAAAACAAGCCGCTCAATCAAAACAGCAAATTAATACTAATAACCAAAATAATTTATCAGTTAAGGAATTGACCCCGCAGCAAACTGCAACGGCGATTGCTTATTATGAACAAAAGAATGGTGTACAGTCAAACATGGCATGGGATTCACTTCAAGGAAATGCTCAAAGAACGGTAACCTTAAATAATGATGATGGTGAAAATATCCCTAATAAGGGAGCGGGAGTTTCATATTCATTTGATACTCAATCAGGTGGTGGATGTGAATACGTTCTGACGGATAATGGTCAATCAGTTACATTTTACGTTTTAAGTGCGGATTTAACTGATCCAGATTCAGGAGTACAAGTCCAATCATCTGATTCGCCATCATTACAAACAATTGTTAATTACATTAACCAACAAAATGCAGCCCAAACCGTACGAAATGTTGCTCAGGGAGTAAAGATTGTTGATAACCGGAAACAAAAGCTTGATACCAAGAATCTTACGAAACAGCAACTTAAGGATTGGGCTATTCAGACATTTAAGAATACATATTCAGATAGTGCAAATGATGATCTTTCAGCGGAATATTTAGGACTTGATTCTGATAGTGATGCGGAAGTAATTGTCCACGATCACGATAACAGTGACATGGATACTACATACCGGGTTAATAGTGATGGTGCACTGCAAGAACAAGATGGCAGTGATTGGACGACGGTGAGTACATCGTTTAGTGAATAGGTGGGTGATGAGATGAAAAAGAAAATTGTTCCAATTTTAATTACAATAATTGTTATTTTATTCGGTGTTTTAGCATTTATTTTAGGTGCCGATACAAACTTAAAGCATTCAAAGAAAAAGACGGCTCCGGTTAAAACGGAAAAGGTTGCTTCAAAGACTCAGACGGCAACGAATTCGAGTCAAACACAACAATCTTCGCAAGCTCCTGCAAGTAGTGTTTCAACAGTTACAGCTTCTAATTATCCAGATGGACAGCTTGCAGCCCTAGTTGCTTACTATGGTTCAACATGCGGCGAGAATGATTGGGATGCATGGAGCACCATGGAACAGTGTACCGATGATGGTGGTGAAGCAACGCTTTATGTTATGGGATTAAATGATGTTCCGGTTAACCCTAATCAAAAAGGAAACGGAAAATACTATGCGTTTAATGATCAGGGTGGCAACATCGAATTTTACACTTTAAGCCCAGATGGAAAGACGGTCTACATTTACCACTATGAGGGCGATTCAGATATTGATAATAAGGCACAAGTTTCGCCGTTCAAAGTTGTCAGTGTCCAAGATTTAGTTAATAAGGCGAATAGTGATTCGATGATGGACGATATTAATAAAGTCGGTAACAACGTTAGTGAACAGAATTTCTAGAGGTGGAGTATGAAAAAGGATAAAAGAATTTTGTTAGCAATTACCGGAATCACATTATTACTCGGTGGTTGTGGAACAAATCAACCTAAACAAAAAGCAAATAACCATAAGGAAGTTAAAACTGAAAATGTGAAATCTGATGTTCAGAGTTCAACAGCAACTTCAGAAGTGAGTTCAAATAAACTTTCAATGAGTGATTTGTCTTCTCCAAAGTTACTGGCAGCTGCAGTTATTGATTTTGCGGGTAATGCAGATCAAAATGGAGTATGGAATAATACCACAAATGAATGGAATAATGAGTTGAATAGTCCTTCAAAACAATGGACGATTCAAGATGATGGTACAGGAGAGATGGAGGCGTTCCCGACAAGGAGTTTACCAGACGCTAATGCAGCGGATAGTTGTCCAACAACATATACGGATAAAGGAGACAATATTAGTATTTGGGAATCTGGAACGACTCGTAGTGTTTCTAAAAATGATATTTTGAATTTTGTTAACGGTGAATATAAACTTCCAAATGGTCAAACTTCCGATAATTCAGTAGCTAAGGTTAAGGAAATTGCAAATGCAATTGAAATTAAACCAAGTGCTAAAAATTCGTTAGAATCAAGTAGTCAAAATAACAATGGAAATGTTGATACAAAGAATTTGACGACACAACAGGTATGTGACTGGATTACGGATTATTGTCATAGTGATGGAAATGAGTATAATACATACGTTAAACCTGAAGAGGTTGGCACACCAACTGATCATGACGGATATGCAGTTTTTGAGGTTTATGTAAAGGATGATGATGGAAATAGAAAATTAGCGGGCGACTGTTATCGAATTGATAAGAATGGTAATTTGCAAGAAGCCGCAATTTCAGCATTGGATGATATGAACTCAGATCAATGGCAAGACACAAATTTTCCTTATCCCGGAAACTAAAATTTAACTCAAACTTAAAAGGCCCATGCTAGCTTAACGCTAACATGAGTCTTTTTTAGTACCGAAAACAGCCAACTTCGTGATCATCGACCATGCCAATCGCCTGAATTAACGATTGAATCGTCACTGGACCGGTGAACTGGAAGCCGTCCTTTTTCATTTGCTTGCTGATTTTGATTGAGAGTTCCATTTTGGCGGGGATTTCACGATAGCTTTGGCAATGATGCTTAATCGTTTTAAAATCAGTAAATTGCCATAGATATTCATTTAGTGACTTAGAAAGTTTGAGAACAATTTTGGCATTGTTGATCGTTGCCTCGATTTTCTTGCGGTTGCGGATAATTGCAGCGTTTTGCAAGAGCGTTTCAACTTTTTCATCAGAATACTGACTGATTTTGGCGACATCAAAATTATCGAATACGGTTTTAAATGCAGGACGCTTTTTCAAAATTGTATTCCAGCTTAACCCAGCCTGAAAGATCTCAAGGGTTAGAAGTTCAAATAATTTTTGATCATCATGACATGGGACTCCCCATTCATGATCATGGTATTCTTGTGCAAGCTGATTTTGAGTTGCCCACTGACAACGTGGTTTATCTGCCAAAGTTAAAGACCTCCGAAAAAAAGAATTATTGATTTTATTATAGTTGAATTATTCCAGCATTTAAATTTAATAGTTAATTAAGAACAATGCAACTGAATATAATTTTTATTGTTTAAAAATATATTAATTTTAAAACTAAAGTATGCTAAAATAATACGTGTTTCATCACTATTATTTTTTGAGGAGAATTATTATGAAAAACGTTTATTTTAATCATGACGGCAATATTGACGACTTAACTTCGCTTTTGCTTTTGTTGCAGGTTCCCGATATTCGGTTGGTTGGGGTTGGAGTAACGGATGCCGATTGCTTCGTCGAACCGGCTGCTGAAGCATCACGGAAGATGATTGATCGGTTCAACACGCATCGTCAAGATGTTGAAGTTGCCCTCTCAAACTCGCGACCGAAGCACTCGTTCCCGAAAGAATGGCGGTTAAGTTCATACGCATTTAATTCTTTCCCAATTTTAAATGAAAAGGGAACAATTAAGACTCCGCAAGCTGCAAAGCCTGCTCACTTAGACATGATTGATAAAATTATGGCTCAAGATGAAAAGACAACGTTGATCATGACTGGTCCGTTATCTGATTTAGCCCGTGCATTGGAAATTGAACCACGGATTCAAGATAAGATCGAAAAGTTGTACTGGATGGGCGGATGCCTTGATGGTCACGGCAATGTCCTTGAACCGAGCTATGACGGCACGGCTGAATGGAATGCCTTTTGGGACCCGGAAGCGGTTAAAACAGTTTGGGATTCATCGTTAGATATTCAAATGGTTGGCTTGGAAAGTACCGAGGAGTTGCCATTGAACGTTCAATTACGTGATCACTGGGCAAGTTTGCGGAAATATCCAGCAATGGATTTGATTGGTCAAGGATACGCGTTAGTGCTTAACTATGAAGCCAATTCAGTTTACTATCTTTGGGACGTTTTAACCACGATTTCGAGTTTGTATCCTGAAACGATTGAGACGAAAAAGGTCAAAAGCGATGTGATGGTTGGTGGACCAGCTGATGGGCGGATATACCCAACCGATGACGGCCGCGAAATCACATTAGTAACGAAAGCGCATGAAGATCGGTTCTACGAAATTATGGACCAATTGGCAGAATCAGCAAAATTTGAATAATTAAGTTGAATAGACGAAAGTCCTGAACTGGCTCTTAAACGCCAATTCAGGACTTTTTATTATAAAATTCTTATAAATTAAATGACCCAATCGAACTTAATGTTTCGATAAAATGCTGACGATTCGGCAATTAATTTAAAATCCATCCTTGACAGATTAAAATATTATCATTAAAATTAATATATTTTAATTATTAACTAATTAAAAATTAATCATAAGAGGGATGGTTTTATGGATTCTCAGTCGAGAAAGATTACATATGGCAGTTTGGTTTTGATGATTTTTTCAGCAATTTTTGGGTTTAGTAATTCGATGACTGCCTTTTATCAAATGGGATATTCAAGTATTATTTGGTACATTGTTGCCGCCGTGGCGTTTTTCTTGCCGTCAGCGCTAATGTTTGCTGAATACGGAGCAACGTTTAAGGAAGCCAAGGGGGGAATCTATTCATGGTTAAAGGGTTCAACCAATGAAAAGTTTGCTTTTATTGGAACTTTTATTTGGCTTGCTGCTTGGGTTGTTTGGTTGGTATCATCGACCCAGTTCTTCATCGTGGCGGTTTCAACCGCATTGTTTGGATCGGACAAAACCCAAACGTGGGGTTTTGGTCCGTTTAACTCGAACCAGGTTGTCGGAATTTTGGGTGTCCTTTTTATTTTGTTAGTTACATTCTTAGCCAGCCGGGGAATTGATAAAATTGCGAAGGTCGCTACATTCGGTGGAATCTTTGCTTTTGGAATTACGATCTTATTCAGTTTGTTCAGTATTATAGTTCTGATTGCGCATCACGGGGTGTTAGCTCAAGGAATTACCGGAATTAAAAGTTTTACGACGTCACCGAACAGTAATTTTCAGTCGCCAATTGCTATTATTTCGTTCCTAGTATATGCAATTTTTGCCTATGGCGGCCTAGAAACAACGTCCGGGGTGATTGATTCGGTTGATAAGTCGGAAAAGACGTATCCCAAAGCTTTGATCACGGTAATGATCTTGATGACGTTGTTCTACCTGATTTTGATTACCATGTGTGGGATTTCAACCAACTGGCATTCGGTTTTAGGAAAGAGTTCAGTTGACTTGGCCAACTGCGAATATGTTTTGATCAATAATCTGGGGATCGAGGTTGGAAAGACCTTTGGATTATCCGGAACAGCAGCGCTTGGAATTGGGAAGCTTTTCTCTCACATTACGGCGTTGTCTGATGTCCTTACGGGATTAGGAGCTGCCTTTGTGATGATTTACTCGCCAGTGAAGTCATTTGTATTAGGGAGCGATTCACGGCTCTTGCCAAAGAAAGTCACGAAGTTGAATGACAAAGGAATGCCTGCCAATGCAATGTGGTTACAAGCCCTTGTTGTCAGCTTAATCATGTTATTTGTTGCATTTGGGGGTAAAGCTGCCAACCAATTCTATACGATTTTAATGGATATGATGAACGTTTCATCTTCAGCGCCATACCTGTTTTTGATTGCCGCCTTTCCGTTCTTTAAGCAAAAGCAAAATCTTGACCGGCCGTTTGTCTTCTACAAGAATAAAAAGGTGGTTTGGACAGTTACAAGCATTGTGTGGCTTGTTGTTGCTGCCGGAATTGTCTTTACTTGCGTTGAACCGATTTTGAGTCATGATTACATGACTGCTTTCTGGACAGCATTTGGTCCGATCTTCTTCGGAATTGTCGGTTGGATTTTATATAAGCGGTCAGAATCGAAGTTGGATTAATGGATGATTTAAGTTGATGCAGAATCTTAAATCGTTTAGAATATAAGCAGAAATAGGAATATTTCTGACTGTGCAGACAGCCGAATAACTTGATGATTTTTGCTAGATAAATAGGCTAGCCAGTTGCCGAGCAACGTTAAAACTCGCAAATATGTACCGGAAAGTTTGACCGGTCATTCGACAAGCAACATAAAAATTTGCAAGTAAAGAAGCGATATGTGATGTCGCTTCTTTTTGATTTCTTATATCAATTACGATATAAAAAAGTCATGGTCCATATTAAGAAGTGATATCAAATGGCAGTAAAGCATGATAGATTATCATTTAATCAAAATTTTCGTGAAGTAAATGTAAGTTTTAATGAAGAAACAACACAATCTTATATCGACGCGATTGAACATAAAGATACTAAAACTTTTATCGATTATAATCGCCTGGAAAAAGAGCTTGATGAGAAATAGAGTGGTTTGAACAATAAAAAACCGCTATGCCAACCTGACATAACGGAATGCATAAATATTAGTTGGGTATACTGGATTCGAACCAGTACATTAAGGATTCAGAGTCCTCTGCCTTACCAATTTGGCTAATACCCAATAAAACCTGACTTTCTTATCTTATTAAACTTTAAAATGAATGTCAAGAACCAACAAAGTAAATTTGAAATAAAATTTTTCTTTAAAAACCGCTACAATCCGGTATAATGAATTCAAAAGATGAAAAGGGGATTGAAAGATGCATAAGGTTTTGATCGTGATGCATGATCACGTCCATGATGATTACTATCGAATGAATAAGGTTGAATTTGAAACCCTTCCAGCCATTGGACAGTATCTTTATAATACTGACGGATTAGTTTATCAGGTTGAAGAAGTTACGAATTTTGCCGGTTACGTATCAAGCAAGGGTGCAGTAGCCCTCGTTGTTGTTCATCAAGTTGAAAAAGAATTGCCAGTTAACGATTTATATGGATTAAATATTGAAGAAGATTTGGATGATTAAAAAGCGCAGCTGCGAGATGATCGCGGCTGCGTTTCATTTCTTACTATTCAAATGACAATTCAATTAAATAAGCCTTTTCCTTTAACAAATGAGCGGTCGTTGCCCAAACTTCATCAAAGCTTGGACGCGGCTTACCAGTTGCTTCCCAATAATCAGCAAATAAATTAGGATGCGATTTAATAAATTCATTCGGGAGACGGTTAACCATCAACTTATTTGATGGAAAGTAAAAATCAGCGTGTTCAACCGGCGTTGTGTCAGGAATGAAAACCTGGACAACGTTTTTATACGGTGATTTGATGGCGATGATTAGTTCAGGATGCGTTTCAATTCGTTTTAACACATCATAAATTGGTTCAAATTCAAACTCGATCAACATGAAACCTTCTCTCAATGATATATTTTTATTTTAACAGGAAAGTTCCAAAAAAGATAATTAAGTTTATTCATAAAAACGCTTTTAATCGGTATAATTAAAAGTAGATGATATGAAAGGAGAGTTTTAATGGCAACGGTTCACTTTTACCTTGTTCGGCATGGCCAAACAAAATTAAATCGCGCAGCAAGGTTACAGGGGATTACCGACTCTCCTTTAACGGCAAAGGGAATTCGGATGGCAAAACGGTTAGGATATGAACTGCGCAACCTCGAGTTCCGGGCAGTTTACACCAGTGATTTGAAACGGACTCAGGCAACCGCTAAATATATTTTAGAGGAAAATCAACGTAAGATTCCGCCAATTTATCGTGATCCGGATTTGCGTGAAATGAGTTTTGGCCAGTTTGAAGAAGCTAAGAACATGAAATTGATTCCGCAAGCGTTGCGGACCCTTGGGTTGAAGAAAATCATTCGGGCTTTCTTGAACGAAGAGCATGTTAGCGAATTGATTCGGCTGTTTCGGACGATGGACGGAACGGAAGAGATTGAAAATGCAGCGCAGTTAAATACCCGATTTCGCCGGGCGTTGCGCATGATTGGCGATGAATACCAAGACCGCGAATGCAATATTTTGATCGTTACTCATGGGTTGATTTTATCGAATTTCATTGAAAGTCTTTATGGTGAAGTGCCATTATTTTTGGTTGATAATTCGCGGGCAAGTTTAGTTGATTATCAAAACGGCGAATTCAAAATCAGATATGTAAATCAGTTAAGACAGGAGGATCCAGATGAAGGCAGACGCAGTTAAGGCACGAATGATGCAGATGGTTGATAAACAGATCGTTCCCGGAGTGTCTTACGCTCATTTGCATGACGGTCAAGTAGAAACGATGGTCTATGGCAAAGCAACCCTGGTCCCGCAAGTTCAGCCGCTGCGGTGGGGAATGCTGTATGATATGGCCTCATTAACTAAAGTTGTTGGAACAACAACGGTGATTTTGAAAATGATCGAGCAGGGGATGATCACCCTTGACGACCGGGTTGCAGATCACATTCCGCTTTTTAACGATCAGCGGGTAACGGTGCGTCACTTATTAACGCATACATCTGCAATTTCAGGGTACATTCCGCACCGCAACCAGTTGCCGCCAGACGAGTTACTAGCCGCCCTTGATTCGCTTTCGGTGGGTGATTGGTTTGATCAAAAAGTCGTGTATACCGATGTTGGTTTGATCATGCTTGGACAAATAATTGAGAAATTCTATCAAGCGCCGGTTCAGACGGTAATTCAAAATGAAGTTTTAATTCCGCTTGGATTAACTGAAAGTACCTTCGATCCGGTCAAAGCGAATTGTGTTCCCACGGAGATGACGGCTGCTCGGGGATTGATCCAAGGTGACGTCCATGATCCCAAAGCCTTTATTCTGAAGGAACATTGTGGTTCCGCCGGGCTTTTTATGTCGCTTAACGATTTGATCAAGTTTGCACAGTGGATTTTAGGAATTACTGAGAATGATCTTTTACAACGTTCAACGATCGATTCCCTTTTCAAAGATTGGACAACGCATCACTTAGGAAGATCGCTTGGATGGGACCTCCGTGTTTCGCCGGATCAGACGCCGTGGATCTATCATACGGGATATACCGGAACGTACATTTTACTAAGCAAAGCGCGACAAGAAGGATTGATCGTCTTGACGAACCGGGTTCATCCAACTGCGGATAATCAAGCATTTCTTGACTTTCGGGATCAATTAGTTGCGGATTTTATCAAATAGATAGCGTTTACATTTGACGTTCTTCCTGATAGAATTAAGGTAAATCTGATCAGTGAAGAAGGAATTATGAATGGCAGAACCAATGTTTTTGAAACCATATTTTCAAGAAAAAATGTGGGGCGGCGATAAGTTAGCGACAGAATTTGGTTATCAGATTCCAAGTGACCATACGGGCGAATGCTGGGCGATTTCCGCTCATCCGCATGGACCCGCAACGGTTGAAAATGGAAAATATAAGGGAATGACCCTTGACCAGGTTTGGAAAGATCACCGGGAAGTTTTTGGAAATGCTCAAGGTGATGTTTTCCCGTTATTAACAAAAATTTTAGATGCCAAAATTGATCTATCAGTGCAGGTTCACCCAGATGATGCGTATGCTGAAGAACACGAACATGAATTGGGCAAGACAGAATGCTGGTACGTGATCGAAGCTGACGAAGGCGCAATGATGTACTATGGGCATAATGCTCAAAGCCGTGAAGAGTTTGCGGAAATGATTCAAAAAGGCGAATGGGATAAGTTATTACGGAAAATTCCGGTTCATGCCGGCGACTTTCTGTACGTTCCAAGCGGGACCGTTCACGCGGTCGGCAAGGGTATTATGGTGCTTGAAACCCAACAAAGCTCTGATACTACATACCGGATGTATGATTTTGACCGGGTGGATGCTTCAACCGGCAAAAAACGTGATCTGCACATTCAACAATCAATTGATTGCGCAATGATTCCGCACAAGGATCCGAAATTGAATCAAAAGCATTATCAAGTTGGTGACGTGGCAGTTACCCAATTCGTTTCAACTGAATTTTTTGCAGTTTATGAATGGAAGGTTGACGGCGGTCAAGGAACGTTTAAGCGAGGAACGGCTCCGTATACGTTAGTTTCGGTTCTTGACGGTGAAGGGCAGATCGAAGTTGATGGTAAAGCGTATGACTTGAAGAAGGGCATGCACTTTATCTTGCCATATGACGTTAAAGAATGGACAGTTCGCGGGAAGATGCAGATCATTGCATCGGAACCGGGTGAAAAAGCATAATTAATTAGAAGGTGTGACAAAACGTTAAAAACGAGCGTGGTGGAAGCAGAAAAGCGAACGA
>DSTMR04002__coassemble_1111_pt1 | contig 20854 bp, 18 predicted proteins | sample DSTMR04002__metabat2_high_PE_019 | metagenome-assembled genome bin DSTMR04002
AAGCAAAAAAATAGTATTGATGATATTTTCACCAATACTAAATGTTATAGACCCATTTAAATTTAAACGAGGTTACCAAGATGGTAATCTCGTTTTTTATGCTTAAAATTCAAAATAAGCATTTTTACCATTGATTAATGGATTCCCACTCAACGACGTTAAAAGAGCTTAAAACGCATTTTATCGCGAGTTAAATTGTTTTTGCATCCAAAAAAGGGTATAATTATTAAGTATTAGACTGGTTTTTTGAAGGAGGTTTGACGAATGGAAACCGTTAATCTGAAAACACCTTACATTACCTTAGGCCAATTGTTGAAAATTGCTGATGAAATTTCATCAGGCGGACAGGCAAAATGGTATCTGAGTGAAAATAACGTCAAGGTCAATGGCGAAATTGATGATCGCCGGGGACGGAAACTTTATCCGGATGATAAGGTCGAACTTCCAAACGGCAAAACGTATGTCATGAAGGCGGGCCGCTAAGGAATTGAAGTTAACGGAATTAAACCTCCATCATTTTCGAAACTATGATGAAGCTCAGGTTGAATTTTCACCGCAAATCAATGTTTTGATTGGGGAAAATGCGCAGGGAAAGACCAACTTGTTGGAGTCAATCTACGTTTTAGCAATGACTCGCAGTCATCGAACGAATAATGACCGTGAACTGATTGAATTCGGCAAGGATGCCGCTCAGATCAAGGGAACCGTTCAGCGCGAACTTGGTTCACTGAAGTTGGAACTGGATATCGGGAAACACGGTAAAAAAGCGAAGGCCAACCACCTTGAAAAAGCCCGATTATCCGAATATCTCGGTCAGTTGAACGTGATTTTATTTGCCCCTGAAGATCTTGCCTTAGTAAAGGGCGCGCCAACTGTTCGGCGGCGCTTTATCGATATGGAGTTTGGTCAGGTTTCGCCGAAATACCTGCATGATTTGACCCAGTATCGGGATATCTTGAAGCAGCGCAACCGGTATTTGAAACAACTGCAAAGCCATGAAGCGCAAGATCAGCTGTACCTGGAAGTTTTATCCGAACAACTGGCAGCGGTTGGCGGTGCAATTATCAGCCAACGGGTTAAATTTTTAAGCGAGTTGGAAGGGTATGCGCAGGAACTTCACCAAAGTATTACCCAGGGAAGGGAAAATTTAACCTTTGAGTATTCAAGTGCCGTTAAGGATGCATCCGCGTTGACCGAGGTTGAACTGTCAGAAGCATTGATGGATTTATACCGGCAAAATCAATCCAAGGAAATTTTCCAAGGAACGACGCTTTATGGACCGCACCGGGATGATGTCCGGTTTTTGATCAACCATAAGAACGTTCAAACGTACGGTTCACAAGGACAGCAGCGGACAACGGCATTGTCAGTCAAACTGGCAGAGATCGATTTAATGAAGAATCAAACCGGTGAGTATCCGATTTTGCTGCTTGATGACGTTTTATCAGAACTTGATGGCGCGCGGCAGACGCACCTTTTAAAAACCATTCAAGACAAGATTCAGACATTTTTAACAACTCCAGGATTAAGCGATGTTGCCCGAAATTTGATTAAGGAACCGCGGATTTTTCATATTCGTGATGGCCAAATTATTCCTGAAAAGCAGGCAGCGCTGAAAACTGAAGTGTTCTATCCAACGAAACAAGATAAGACCGCGAATAAGGAGTGATATGCATGGCGGAAGATAAAGAACTGCAAGAAGAGATCAAAGAAGAAAAAGCCCAAGAATATGATGCCAGTCAAATTCAGGTCTTAGAAGGGCTGGAAGCGGTCCGGAAACGTCCCGGAATGTACATTGGCTCAACGAGTGAACAAGGGTTACACCACCTTGTATGGGAAATCATTGATAATGGGATCGATGAAGCCCTTGCAGGGTTCGCAACTGAAATCAACGTTACGGTTGAAAAGGATAACAGTATTACCGTTAAGGATAATGGCCGGGGAATTCCGGTCGATATCCAGAAGAAGACTGGACGGCCAGCCTTAGAAACGGTCTTTACGGTTTTGCACGCCGGCGGGAAATTCGGCGGTGGCGGCTATAAGGTATCTGGTGGACTTCACGGGGTCGGTGCTTCGGTTGTTAATGCGTTGTCAACTTCCCTTGATGTTCAGGTTACCCGGGAAGGCGACCCGAATATTTATGCAATGGACTTTAAATTAGGGAAAGTTAATACGGCAATGCATGTGATCGGCCAGACCGGAATTCACGAACATGGAACAACGGTTCACTTTGTGCCGGATCCAGATATCTTTACCGAAACAACGGTTTACAATATCAAGACATTGACGACCCGGATTCGTGAATTAGCTTTCTTGAATAAGGGACTTAAGATCACGATCGATGATAAACGGCCGGAAGAACCAACCCACGAAGAATTCCATTATGTTGGCGGAATCAAACATTATGTTGAATATTTAAATAAGGGCAAGGAAGTTATCTTCCCTGAACCAATTTACGTTGAAGGGGTTCAAAAGGGAATCACCGTTGAAGTTGCATTGCAATACACCAACGATTTTCACTCTAACCTGTTAACATTTACGAATAATATTCATACATACGAAGGGGGAACGCATGAATCAGGATTTAAGACAGCGTTAACCCGGGTTATAAATGATTATGCACGGAAGACAGGCCTTTTGAAGGATAATGAATCCAACCTTTCAGGGGAAGATGTCCGCGAAGGCTTAACGGCCGTTGTTTCAGTTAAGCACCCTGACCCGCAATTTGAAGGCCAAACAAAGACAAAGCTTGGCAACTCCGATGCGCGGGCTGCAACGGATAAGATTTTCAGTGAAGTTTTCAGTAAATTTATGCTTGAAAATCCAACGGTTGCAAAGGAAATCGTTAATAAGGGAATCCTTGCATCTAAGGCGCGAGTTGCCGCCAAGCGTGCACGGGAAGTTACCCGGAAGAAGAACGGGTTGGAAATTTCAAACCTTCCAGGAAAATTAGCTGACAATACAAGTAAAGACCCTGAGATTTCAGAATTATTTATCGTCGAAGGGGATTCAGCCGGCGGTTCAGCTAAGCAAGGCCGTTCACGGTTGACCCAGGCGATTCTTCCAATTCGGGGAAAGATTTTAAACGTTGAAAAGGCCAGCCTTGATCGGATCTTAGCCAATGAAGAAATTCGTTCCCTCTTTACTGCTTTAGGAACCGGATTTGGTGAAGATTTTGACGTTGAAAAGGCAAACTATCACAAGTTGATCATTATGACGGATGCCGATGTCGACGGGGCTCACATTCGGACGTTGTTATTAACATTGTTCTACCGGTTTATGCGCCCAATGATCGAAAAGGGTTATGTTTACATTGCCCAACCGCCTTTGTACCAAGTTCGGCAAGGAAAGATGGTCCGGTACATTGACTCAGACGAAGAATTAGACGAAGTTTTAGCTCAATTACCGGCCTCACCAAAGCCAGTTATTCAACGTTACAAGGGGCTTGGTGAAATGGATGCCGAACAATTATGGGAAACAACAATGGATCCTGAAAAGCGGCGGCTGTTACGGGTCCAATTATCAGATGCTGAAGAAGCAAACGGAATCTTTGAAATGCTGATGGGGAACCAAGTTGGTCCGCGGCGGCAATTCATCGAAGAAAATGCAACGTTCGTTGATAACTTGGACGTTTAATCTTAAAAGTGAAAAGATCGATAAAAAATAATTTTCTAGGAGGAGGCAGCTGTTTTGGTAGAATTACCAGATCGTGTTAAAGACGTTGACCTTTCAAACGTCATGCAAACGTCATTTTTAGACTACGCAATGAGTGTTTTAGTTGCACGGGCATTGCCGGACGTTCGTGATGGTTTGAAACCCGTTCACCGTCGGATTTTATATGGAATGAGCGAACTTGGCGTTACACCCGACAAGCCTTATAAAAAATCAGCCAGAATTGTTGGGGAAGTTATGGGGAAATTCCACCCGCATGGCGACTCGGCAATTTACGAATCAATGGTTCGGATGGCGCAAGATTTTAGTTACCGTTACATGTTAGTTGATGGTCACGGAAACTTTGGGTCTGTCGATGGTGATGGAGCGGCCGCAATGCGGTATACCGAAGCCCGGATGTCGAAGATTGCGACGGAAATGTTACGAGATATCAATAAAGATACCATTGATTTTCAACCAAACTACGATGGAACTGAACGGGAACCGAAAGTTTTACCGGCACGTTTTCCAAACTTGTTAGTTAACGGAGCAACCGGGATCGCAGTCGGAATGACGACCAACATTCCACCGCATAATTTGTCAGAAGTCATTTCGGCAATTCATATTTTGATGGATAATCCGGATGCAACAACGGCTGATTTGATGGAAGCAATTCCGGGACCAGATTTTCCAACTGGCGGAATCGTAATGGGAAAGTCAGGCATTCGGAAAGCTTATGAAACCGGTCGCGGAACGGTTATTTTACGGGCGAAAGTCGACATTGAAGAACAAAAGAACGGCAAACAGCAAATTATCATTCACGAATTACCGTACATGGTAAATAAGGCCCGGTTGATCGAACGAATTTCAGAACTTGCCCGGGAAAAGGAAATCGACGGAATCACGGCGATCCATGATGAATCTGACCGTGACGGAATGCGGGTTACAATTGACATTCGCCGGGATGTAAGTGCGTCAGTTGTTTTGAATAACTTATACAAAATGACGCTGATGCAGACGTCATTCGGCTTCAATATGCTTGCCATTGTTGATGGCACCCCAAAGATCTTGAGCTTGAAGCAAATTTTGCAATATTACTTGAAACACCAAGTTGAAGTTATCCGGCGGCGGACGGAATTTGACTTGCGGAAAGCTAAAGCCCGGGCTCATATTTTAGCCGGATTGCGGATCGCACTGGATCATATTCAAGCAATCATTGACATTATCCGGAAATCTGAAAGCGGCGATGTCGCAAAGGACCGTTTGATGAATGAATTTGAATTAAGCGATAAGCAAGCCCAAGCGATTTTGGATATGCGGCTTGTTCGGTTGACCGGTTTGGAACGTGATAAGGTTGAAGCCGATTATGACAAGACAATGAAGGCCATTGCTGATTATGAAGATATTTTGGCAAGCAAGGACCGGATCAACGATATCATTTATCAAGAATTACTTGATATTCAAGCTAAATACGGTGACGAACGGCGGACAGAATTGATGGTCGGTGAAGTCACAAGTATTGAAGACGAAGATTTGATCGAAGAAGAATCAGTTGCAATCACCTTGACTCACAACGGTTACATCAAACGGCTCCCAACAAGCGATTTCAAAGCTCAACGGCGTGGTGGCCGCGGCGTTCAAGGCATGGGCGTTCACGATGATGACTTTATTGAACATCTGGTTACAACTTCAACACATGACCGGCTGCTGTTCTTTACGAACCTCGGAAAAGTTTACAGCATGAAGGGTTACGAAATTCCTGAATACGGCCGGTCAGCAAAGGGAATCCCGGTAATCAACCTGTTGAATATCGATGCCGGCGAAAAGATCGCAACGGTAATCAACATTCCGCATGATAATGACGACCAGGCTAAATACCTCTTCTTCACGACGAAGGAAGGAACCGTTAAACGGACGCCGGTTGAAGACTTTGAAAATATCCGGAAGAACGGATTGAAAGCCATTAACCTGCACAATGGCGATGAACTGATCAACGTTTCGCTGACAGACGGTAATCAAAACATGATTATTGGAACGCACTTAGGATATGCAGTTTCATTTAACGAAAATACAGTTCGGTCAATGGGCCGGTCAGCAGCTGGGGTTCGTGGAATTCGGCTGCGCGAAAACGATTATGTTATTGGATCAGATATCCTTGTTCCAGGCAGCGACGTCTTCGTAATTTCTGAAAAGGGATACGGAAAACGGACGCCAGTCAGTGAATATCCGATCAAAGGTCGGGGTGGTAAAGGAATTAAAACTTCGAATATCACCGAAAAGAACGGCCCGTTAGCCGGATTAACGATCGTCAACGGCGATGAGGATATCATGGTGATCACGAATAAGGGGGTCTTGATTCGGTTTAACGTTGCGGATGTATCCCAAACAGGGCGGTCAACGTTGGGCGTTCATTTGATTAATCTTGAAGATGATTCAACGGTATCAACGATTGCGAAGGTTGATCCGGAACCAAAAGACGATGAAGAGCAATCAGATGAAGAAACGCATGCAGACGCGGATGCATCAACGGACGATGAAAACGAACATGATTTGATGAAGCACGGGGTTCAAGATTTAGCTGATCGCGAACTTGCTCATCAAGAAAATGAAGAACAAGATAAATAAAAGCAATGAAAAAGCGGTTGTGTCAGTTGACACAACCGCTTTTTGTTGATGTTAATGCTTTTTTTATTTACTTGCGCGTAATTCCTTTGTCATGGTCTTTAAGCCTGGAAGGAACATCATGATGGCGAAGCTGATCAAATACATGATCGAAAGGAATGCCATCACACCTTCCATTGAAAGTTTACTCATTAGGAAGCCAATCACAACCGTTGAAAAACTTCCAATGAACTTTCCGATATTCATGATAAAACTGTTAGCCGTCGCTACAATGTCGATCGGATAGAGGTAGTTAATGATTGCTCCGTAACCGCCGTACATTCCGTTAGCGAAGAACCCAACGATTGCTCCGAGAATCAGCAATTCGATCATGTTCCGGGCGCGGACAAGAATGTAAATTACCAGTGCTGCGCCAAAGAGGAAAAGGCCAAATGATTTTTGCGGTCCGAGGTGGTCTAAAATGTTGCCAAAAACAAGCATTCCAATGCACATTCCGATGATGGTTGAGATCATCCACAACGAAGAACCGCGGACACTGATTCCGAGCTGCTTTTGAACGATCGTTGGCAGCCAGTTCATTAATCCAAAGTATCCGCCGGCTTGAACGATAACCATGCAGATCAATCCAAGCGTCTGCATTGAAAGTTTAGGAGTTGAGAAAAGCCGCTTAAATGAAACTTTCGGTTTATCTTCCTTTTGCTGATTTGTAATAAAAGTATCACTTTCCTTGAGGTTTCGCCGAATGAAAAAAGCTAAGATAACTGGAAATACCCCTACAAGGAAAAGGACGTGCCAGCCAAGGCGGGGAAGAATCAAGGCTGATAAGACGGCGGCAAGGATACTCCCGATTTGACCACCGATTGCGGCGACAGATGAGACCCGGCCGTATTGTTTGGCAGCAAAGTGTTCGGCAATCAAGGCCATTCCAACCCCATATTCCCCACCATTTCCAAGACCGATAAGGAACCGCAGGATGTAGATCGTCGTGATGTTATGGGCAAAGTACATTAAAGCCGTTCCGGCAGCAAAGATGAAAATCGTGTACGAAAAGATTTTGATTCGGCCGTATTTGTCGCTTAAAAGGCCAAACAACAGTCCGCCTAAAAGAACGCCCCACTGGGTGATCGTCGTGATCCATCCGGCTTGGACAGTTGAAATTCCAAGGCTGGCAATGATTGACGATAATGCAAATGACATGAAGTTAAAGTCCATGTTTTCAAAAGAAAAACCCGTCGCAGTGGAGGCAATTACAAGTTTCTGCTCTTTACTGAGACTGGGTTTTGACGAATTATTCATAAAAGTTCCCTCCAAAAATAACGCTCACCGGCGTTGTTTATTTTGATAATTTCCTGAAAGTATTTTACTCTTCTTTTTTTATTTTTCAATGTTCAAAAAAGCAGCTTAATTTGCGAATATATATTTGTAACGGAATTTACGATTCTTATTGCAAATCGAAAACTTAAATGATAAACTTATAACTTGTAATACCTTGTTCTTTTACCATTTTTGGAAAAGAACCAAAAGTCCATAAGGAGGTGCAAACACTATGACACATTATGAAATCACATACATCATCAACCCTTCACTTGATGAAGCAGCTAAGAATGAATTAGTTGAACGTTTTGACAACGTTTTAAAGGACAATGGTGCTGAAATTATTGATTCAAAGGATTGGTCAAAGCGTCGTTTTGCATATGAAATTAACGGTTACACAGAAGGTATGTACCACATCGTAAACGTTAACGCTGAAAACGCAGATGCAATCAACGAATTTGATCGTCTTTCAAAGATCAATGACGGTATTTTACGTCACATGATCGTAAAGCGTGAAGACTAATATTGAAAAACGATAAAGGAGGTCATGACCGTGATTAATCGAGTAGTTCTCGTTGGTCGATTAACAAAGAATCCTGATTTACGTTACACCCAATCCGGCTCTGCGGTTGCAAGCTTTACAGTTGCTGTTGAACGGCCGTTTACAAATCAAAATGGTGACCGGGATGCAGACTTTATTAACTGTGTAATGTGGCGGAAAGCGGCTGAAAACTTTGCCAACTTCACCCATAAAGGTTCAATGGTGGCGGTTGAAGGTCGGCTTCAAACGCGTTCATATGAAAACCAACAAGGAGTTCGGGTATACGTAACAGAAGTCGTTGTTGACAACTTCTCATTGTTGGAAACAAAGGCTCAGTCAGAACAGTATCGCCGGGAACATCCCGAAGAAGCACAAGGTCAAGGCGCTCCGATGAATAATAATTCATCATTTGGAAACGGAAATCCGTTTGGGAATCCAAATCCAAGTGGAAACGCAAACCAGGGTGGAACTTTCAATGGGAATGTCCAAACTGGCAACTTAGGAAGCGCAAATGACAACAACAGTCAGGATGCTTCAACCAATGATGATCCATTTGCAGATAATGGAAACTCAATTGATATTTCAGATGATGATTTACCATTCTAATTAACAAGGAGGGAAATCAACATGGCACAACAACGTCGTGGCGGTCGTCGTCGCCGTAAGGTAGACTACATCGCAGCAAACCACATTGAATACATTGACTACAAAGATACAGACTTATTACGTCGTTTCATCTCAGAACGTGGTAAGATCTTACCTCGTCGGGTAACAGGTACAAGCGCAAAGAACCAACGCAAGCTTACAACAGCTATCAAGCGTGCACGGATCATGGGCTTATTACCATTCGTTGCTGAAGACTAATAATTCGTTAAAAGCGAGTAAAAGGCATGTCAGGTGGCATGCCTTTTTTGTATGCCTCAAAATTAGATAATAATTAATTTTATAAATCCGATAATTCCGGAATACTTGTCCATTTTACTAATGCGATTTTAATTTTTATATTGTTAAAATCTAATCTTTTTGGTAAAATCAAAAATATACAAATTGTTGTTTAAAAGGGCAAAAAGATTGGAGAATTGATGTGAAAGAACAAGATCAACCACAAAAAGAGTTTTTTGGACAGCCGCGCGGGTTAGCAACCCTGTTTTCAACTGAGGTATGGGAACGATTCAGTTACTATGGAATGCGGGCAATTTTGCTATTTTATATGTACTTTGCCATTTCGAAAGGTGGCCTTGGAATCGATCAGGGAACAGCTGCTTCGATCATGGCGATTTACGGTTCGCTTGTATATATGGCCGGCGTTGTCGGTGGCTGGTTGAGTGACCGCGTTTGGGGAAGCCGGAAAACCGTTTTTATCGGCGGGGTTTTCATTATGTTCGGGCATATTGCATTGTCCCTTCCATTCGGTCAGGCAGCCCTATATACTTCAATTGCATTGATCGTAATTGGGACAGGGTTATTGAAACCGAATGTTTCTGACATGGTCGGTGATTTGTATTCTGAAGGCGATCGGCGCCGGGATGCAGGATTTAACATTTTCGTTTTCGGAATTAACTTGGGAGCAGCGATTGCGCCATGGGCAGTTCCGTTTGTGGCAAACTTATTTGGGCATTCAGGAAACATGAATTTCCATGCCGGATTTGCCTTAGCCGCAATTGGAATGTTCATTGGCCTGGTTCAGTATTATTTTGAAGGGAAAAAATATTTATCGGATTCAAGTTTGCATCCGAAAGATCCCATTGATCAGCAAAGTTTAAAAAACGTTGTTCGCGGGTCAGTAATCGGCGTGATTGCCTTTGCGGTAGTTCTTGGAATTATGGCCGCATTTCATGCATTAAACATTGATAACATCATTACATTAATCACGGTGATTGCGGTTGCTCTTCCGATTGTTTACTTTGTGATCATGCTTCGCAGTCAAAAGGTTACAAAGGTTGAACGCTCACGGGTTCGCGCTTACATTCCGTTATTTATTGCGGCTGCGATTTTCTGGGCAATTGAAGAATCAGGATCAGTGGTTTTAGCGCTCTTTGCTGAAAACCGGACCGTTTTACATATTGGGGGCTGGCATTTTGCAGCTTCGAACTTCCAAACGCTTAATCCGTTGTTTATCATGATTTTAACGCCACTTTTTGTATGGTTATGGAATCATTGGAAGAAGCAGCCGAGTGCGCCAGGAAAATTCGCTACTGGGCTGATTTTTGCCGGGCTATCGTATGTTTGGATGGCTCTTCCAGGAATCTTAGATGGAACGCAGGGGCGTGTCAGTCCGTTTTGGCTGGTTGGTTCATGGTTCATCGTTGAAATTGGGGAAATGTTAATTTCACCAATTGGATTATCGGTGACAACGAAGTTAGCTCCCAAAGCTTTTCGTTCTCAAATGATGAGTATGTGGTTCTTAGCAGATGCGGCCGGACAAGCAATTAACTCTCAAATTGTTAAATATTACTCATCAGCAACTGAAGTTCCATACTTCCTTGCAATCGGGGCGGTAAGTATTATCTTTGGAATTATTCTAGTCTTCTTCGTAAAGAAGATTCACACGTTGATGGAAGGCGTGGACTAATTTCCAGTGAAAGGGTTTGTAATCGTAAAATTGAGGATGTAAATCGTTGAAAAATTAAAAAGGAAGTTGGAAAATCATTTTCTTAATAAAATCTTAAACTTTAATAGGCGTTACACGACGTAATCTTCACAAAAAATTCATAATTTGGTTGTAGATTATATTCATAGCCTGATAGAAAAGGCCGAAACATTTTCATTACTTTTTCTCCCCTGAAAAGTAGTTGATTACAAATCATGAAACTCAAGCTTCCCCTTTGAGATTTCATAAAATATACTCCTTTTTTCTCCGCAGTTTAATCTGCGGAGTTTTTTTATGCAAAAGCAAAAATTGATTTTCAAATTGACGAAATTCCTTTGTGAAAAATAACTGAGTAACTTAAACATTTTCTGAAAGAATTAGCGTGCAATTTGCCATCCTATTTGGTAAAATTGAATCAACTTTTAGAGGAGGAAAAAAGAATGAGCAAAGAGATTTTAATTTCAACAACGGAAAATATTCCGGGACGTTCATACGAAGTTATTGGGGAAGTTTTTGGAGTGACGACCCAATCGAAAAACATGTTCAGCAACTTTGGAGCAAGCATGAAAAATATCGTCGGTGGGGAAATCAAGGCATATACCAATATGCTTCATGAATCACGGGAAAAAGCAATTGAACGGTTAAAGCAGGAAGCAATCGATGTTAATGCTGATGCAGTTGTTATGATGCGGTTTGATTCCGGCTCAATTGGCGGCGATATGCAATCCGTTGTAGCATACGGAACGGCTGTTAAATTTACAAATTAAACAATCGGTTTCACATGAAACAAAAGCTGTGCTTGGATTTAAGCACAGCTTATTTGTTATTCTTAATAATTTTTAGTCCTTGACCTTCAAAAATGTATCCAAATCCGCGGACCGTTTTAATGTATTTAGGATGATGGGGATCTGGTTCGATTTTATCGCGAAGGTGACTGATATGAATATCAACGATTCGTGAAGTTCCTAAATCATCGGTGTAATTCCAAACGCCGCGCAGTAGCTGTTCGCGCGAAATAACCTGTCTTTTATTTTTAACAAGAAAATAAAGCAATTTAAATTCTTTCGGGGTGAGTCCAAGATCTTCATTGTCCTTTAAAACCCGGTAATGGTCAATATCAAGTAAAAGATCATCAAGTTGAAGGTGGTTGTGATGATGATGCGGCCGGGAAGAGTGTTCTTCGGGGATAATGTAATCCGCAATTAAAGCGTCATCAACGTCGACTTCTTGATTGATTAATGCCGGTGGTTGCCGGGAAGTTTGAATGGTTCGGCCCCAAAGACATTGCTGCATGCGGACAATGATTTCTTCATACTCGTATGGTTCAACGAGATAGTCATCAACGTGCAAACCGAAAAGTTTCATTTCATATTCAAAATTCTTTTCAGCGGTTAACGTTAAGATTGGTTTATTAAATGATTCCCGAATCTTTTTAATAAGCGAAAGGGTGATTTCCGGCGAAGCGGCGTCAAAGTCATAAATGATTCCAGCAACGTGCCGGTGATTGATGAAATCGAGAGTTTCTTCTGGATCCGTCGTATTATAAACCATCCAACCATGATCGTTACAATAGGTATTTAATTTCATAAACAATGGTAATTTTTTAGTAACTAAAATCAGCCGCTCTTGCACCAAATTTACCTCCACTCAATATCTATCATTATTATTCCATATGAATCACGAAAATCATAATGATTTACAAAACATTTACATTGCCTTTACATGAAATCGATTTGAACTTTACATCTCTCCGGTACATTAAAAGTAAGCTTAACGAACGGAAAGAGGGACGGAAAGTGAAGAAGAAAAGGTTTAGCCAGTTATTTTTGCTTGGAGGATTACTTTTACTTTTGAGCGGGTGCGGTAATCAGCTGCAAAACAAAATCACGGTTGTCGGTTCAACGGCCTTACAGCCGCTTGTTGAAAAGGCCGCAACCGAATATAAAAAGAAACATGACGGTAATATCACCGTTCAAGGCGGCGGTTCGGGTACTGGCTTAAGCCAGGTTCAGGAAGGCGCCGTCCAAATTGGCGATTCAGATGTGTTTGCCCAACAACAAAGCGGAATCCGGGCAAATGAATTAGTCGATCATAAAGTTGCAGTAGCGGGGATTGCACCGATTGTAAATCAAAAAGTAAAGGTGAAAAACGTTACGATGCAACAGCTGCGGGCAATTTTTGAAGGCAAGATTACCAACTGGAAACAGCTTGGGGGCCAAGATCAAAAAATTGTGGTTATTAACCGTTCAAAGGGAAGCGGCACGCGCGTTACTTTTGAAAACGGTGTGATGAATGGGCAAGAAATGATGAATGCGCAGGAACAGGATTCAAACGGAACGGTTCAGCAGATTGTTGCTAATACTCCAGGAGCAATCAGTTATATTTCATTTGCATATCTTAAAAGTCAAGGAATTCATCCGTTAAAAATCGATGGAATTCAACCAACGACGCAAAATGTCGCAACCAATAAATGGAAAATTTGGTCATATGAACATATGTATACCAAAGGACAACCGACAGGCGAAACGAAGAAGTTTTTGAAATATATGCTTTCAGCCCCTGTTCAACACAAAATGGTTAAGGAAATGAAATATATCAGTATTCATGATATGCAGGTCAAAAAAACGATTGATGGCAAGGTTACACCGATAAAGGAGAATTAATAAATGGATCCAATTAAGCAAAAGTTACTCAGCAAATCAAAACAGACAACGGAAGATCAGCGAGGAAAGATTTTATGTTTTGCCTGCTTGAGTTTGATTATTGTTTTGATCATTTCAATTTTATATTTCATTATTAACAAAGGAACGGCTACTTTTACACAAGATCATCTAAGTTTGACTCAGTTTTTAACGGGTAAACAATGGAATCCAGGCCATCACCAGATTGGCGCTTTGCCAATGATCGTAACTTCGTTTTTAGTCACGATTTTAGCGGTGATCCTTGCAACGCCGTTTGCAATCGGGGTAGCCATTTTTATGACTGAATATGCACCGCGGAAAGGGACCAAGGCATTACGGGCGGTAATCGAACTACTTGTCGGAATTCCATCCGTTGTGTACGGCTATATTGGATTAATGGTCGTTGTGCCGTTAGTGCGGAAATTGATCGGTGGCACGGGATTTGGAATTTTAGCCGGAACATTGGTGTTATTCGTAATGATTTTGCCGACCGTGATTTCATTAACGGCTGACAGCTTAAAGGCAATTCCGGTCAGTTATCGGCAAGCAGCCTTGGCGTTGGGAGCAACTAAATGGCAGGCAATTTATAAAATCGTTTTACGGGCCGCGCTTCCAGGAATTTTAACGGCGATCATTTTTGGAATGACCCGGGCCTTCGGGGAAGCCCTTGCGGTGCAAATGGTAATTGGAAATGCCGTTTTAATGCCGGAAGGACTTGGAACCCCGACCGCAACGCTGACCAGTCAGTTGACCAGTCAAATGGGAAATACGGTTTTAGGAACGGTCTCAAACAATGCATTATGGTCACTGGCATTGGTTCTATTATTGATGTCACTGGTCTTCAACTTGTTGATCAGGGTAATTACCCGGGAAGGAGTAATTAAGTAATGAATCCGAAAAAAACAAGTCGCATCGCGAAACACGTTATTTATGGATCAGTTGGATTACTGGTAATTCTTTTGCTGTTCCTGATCGGGTATATTTTGATCACCGGGTTACCGGGAATGTCATGGCACTTTCTAACGAGCGTGAGCCAATCATTTGAAGCCGGTGGCGGAATTCGAGATCAAATCTTTAACTCGGTATATATTTTACTTTTAACAACGCTGATTTCATTTCCAATTGCGTTGGGCGTTGGAATCTACCTTGCCGAATATGCAAAGGATAACTGGTTTACAAGCCTTTTACGAACGATCATTGAACTTTTAAGCTCATTGCCATCGATCGTTGTGGGATTATTTGGCTATTTGTTATTTGTAATTAAATTTCAAATTGGATTTTCAATTATTTCCGGAGCAATCACCCTTACCTTTTTCAACTTGCCGTTATTGACCCGCAGTATTGAAGATGCGTTTCGGGCAGTTCCGCTTGATCAGCGGCAAGCAGGAGTCGCACTTGGAATTTCAAAGTGGAAAACGATCATGGGAATTGTTTTTCCGTGTGCATTACCTAAAATCTTGACCGGCGTGATTTTAAGTGCCGGCCGGATCTTTGGGGAAGCCGCCGCATTGATCTTTACGGCCGGACAAAGTAATTCAGTTATTAATTACGCTAATTGGAATCCATTTTCGCCAACCAGTCCCTTGAATATTTTCCGTCCAGCAGAAACGTTGGCGGTTCACATTTGGAAGGTCAACACGGAGTCAATTTTGCCCGATGCCCACCAAGTTTCAAGCGGCTCAGCAGCAGTCTTGATTATTGTAATTTTGATTTTCAATTTTGGTGCGCGGCGGTTAGGAAACGTGGTTTATCGGAAATTAACGGCAACAGATAAGGAACGGTAATGATGGAAATTACAGAAAAATACATTAAAAAAATTGAAACGCCGGTTGCATTGAAAACGCAAGATCTGGCAGTTTATTACGGCGATAAAAAGGCCTTTGCCGAAGGAACGATTGAGTTTCCTCAACACCAGATCACGGCTTTGATTGGTCCTTCGGGATGCGGAAAATCAACCTTTTTACGTTCATTGAACCGAATGAATGATGGAATCGCCCGGGTTGAAGGTCAAATCCTGTATCATGGATTGGACATTAACAACGATCAAATTAATATTTATGAGTTGCGAAAGCATATCGGAATGGTATTCCAACACCCTAATCCGTTTTATAAATCGATTCGGGAAAACATTACGTATGCGTTAAAGTATCACGGGGTTAAAGATCAATCCGTTTTAGATCAAAAGGTCAAAGAAAGTCTTCAAGCAGTTGCACTATGGGATGAAGTCAAGGATTCGCTTGATAAAAACGGCAAGCAGCTTTCAGGCGGCCAGCAGCAACGGTTATGTATTGCCCGGGCAATTGCAATGGAACCCGATATTTTATTGCTTGATGAACCAACGAGCGGGCTTGATCCGGTTTCGACGCGGAAAGTGGAAGATACATTGCAGGAATTAAAGCAGAAGTACACGATTATCATTGTGACGCATAACATGCAGCAAGCTTCCCGCAGCAGTGACTATACGGTTTTCTTTAATCTGGGACAGATCGTTGAATTTGACGAAACGTCGCAAATTTTCACTGCGCCGCACGTGCAAATGACCGAAGATTACGTTTCTGGAAACTTTGGCTAGGAGGTGCATTTCAATGACGCAGATCATGACAGCAGAAAATGTTCACTTGTATTATGGGAAAAAAGAAGCCTTGCATGGCTTTGACATTGGATTTGATGAGAATCAGATCACGGCGTTGATTGGTCCTTCGGGATGCGGCAAGTCAACTTTTTTACGATGCTTGAATCGAATGAATGACTTGATTGAGAATGTTACGATTACGGGGAGCTTTAAGCTTCAAGGAGAAGACATTTATAGCCCGCGAATGGATGTTGTTAAACTCCGCAAAGAAGTCGGAATGGTTTTTCAGCAGCCGAATCCCTTTCCGTTATCGGTTTATGATAACATTGCTTTTGGATTAAAATTAAAGGGAATTAAGGATAAACAAGTAATTGATCAAATCGTTGAAGAAAGTTTACGGAAAGCAGCGGTTTGGGATGAAGTTAAGAATAATTTAAAAAAGGATGCGTTGGCATTTTCAGGCGGCCAGCAACAGCGAATCTGCATTGCCCGGGTTCTAGCCGTGCAACCGAAAGTCATTTTGATGGATGAACCAACAAGCGCGCTTGATCCGGTTTCAAATGCTAAAATTGAAGATACATTGGTTGAGTTAAAAAAAGACTATACGATCATTATTGTGACGCATAACATGCAGCAGGCTTCGCGAATTTCAGATAACACAGCTTTCTTTTTAAACGGTGATTTGATCGAGTCCGGCAAAACCAAGGAATTGTTCCTAACACCGAAAGAAAAATTAACGGATGATTATTTGAATGGTCGGTTTGGTTAAGGAGGGTTAAAATGGTAAAGGAAATTTTTAATGATGAAATGAAGAAGTTGAACGGGCGCTTCAATGAAATGGGAATCGATATCAGCGAACAGATTTATCAGGCAACCAAATCGTTCATTGAACATGACCAGCAACTTGCCGAGAAAATCATTGAGCGCGATGAAACCATTAATAACAATGAAATTTCGCTTGAAGAACGGGCATTGAACCTGATTGCCCTTCAACAGCCCGTGGCACACGAATTCCGGAAAATTATTAGTATTTTAAAGGCAAGTTCTGACTTAGAGCGGATCGGTGACCATGCAATTATTATTGCCCGGGAAACGATTCGGTTAAAAGGCAATAACCGGATTCCGGAAATCGAAGAGTTGATTTCAAATTTAACGGCGGACATTCGCAACATGCTTGAACAATCACTGGATGCTTCGATTCGGGACAATGAAGCTGAAGCCCGGAAGATTGCGGCGATGGATCCGGAAATCGACCAACAATATTATCATATTTACCAAATGATTGTTGAGATCATGAAGCGCGAAACGAATACCGCAGTGGCAGCGATGAGTTATTTAATGGTTGCACGGATCTTGGAACGAATCGGGGATCACATCGTCAACCTTTGTGAATGGGTCGTTTACGATGCGACAGGAAAGATTCAGGAATTAAATCCAGGAAAACTCAATCGTGATGAGTATTTAAAGGTTGAAGAACAGGAAGCGCTGATCCGCCATGAACGGAAAAAGGCACGAATGAAACGCGAAGATAAGTAGGGAAAAGGTTTGACAACAAATTGTGTCAAACCTTTTTAATTAAAATTTCCAATAGATGAAGGCGCTATCATAAAGGCGTAAAGGAATCAATTGTGCAAAATATAGAATATAATTATCGGTATATAAGAGAAGTCAGTAGTAACTGATAATTTGAAATAGGAGGAATCTGTCATGAAAAAAGTTACGGTTATTGATTATTTGATCGAACGGCTTCATGAAATCGGAGTAGATGACATCTTTGGGGTTCCAGGGGATTACAACTTATCATTTTTAGATGATGTTGAAAAGAGTTCATCAGTTAACTGGATCGGGGATTGTAATGAATTAAATGCGGCCTATGCGGCTGACGGCTATGCCCGGAAGAAGGGTGTCGGGGCCTTGATCACAACGTTTGATGTTGGTGAATTAAGTGCAATCAATGGAATTGCCGGCAGTTATGCTGAACATATTCCAGTGATCGCAATTACCGGGGCACCAACAACGAAGGTTCAAGAAAATAAGAAATTAATGCACCATACCGATGCAACCGGAAACTTTAAGCGTTCATACCGGGCATATAAGCAATTTACAGAAACTCAGGCTCTGTTAGGATTTGAAAATGCGGGCGCTGAAATTGACCGGGCATTGACAACGGCAATTATCAAACGGCGGCCGGTTTACATTTCCCTTCCATTGGATGTCGCTCACAGTATGATCGATGCGCCGAGTGCACCGTTGAATTTGACCGTTCAAAATACGGATCATAACAAGCGGGTTGCTCAACGGTTAGTTGATGAATTGAAGAAGGCAAAGCGGCCGGTTATTTTAGCGGGAAATGAAATTATGACGTTCCGGGCAAAGGCGGAATTTGAAAACTTGATCAACCAAACGCACATTCCGGTTGCAACAATGCTGTTAGGAAAGTCTTCAATTAATGAAGAAAATCCATACTTTATTGGAACATATTATCCGAACTATGGCGACAAGCGGGTTTTGAACTATGTTGACCAAAGCGATTTGGTAATCGTCTTTGGAAGCAAGCTGATCGACGTTAATACCGGAAGCTTTACCCAATGTTTCACCCAAAAAGAAACAGTCGTTTTGAATTGCGATAATACCGATTTCTTCGGTGAAAAGAGCCGGGGCGTTAACATCAATAACTTGATCAAGAACCTTGAAAACTTCGATTATCAATTTGACTTTGAAAGTACTGGATTAAACAATGTAACGCCGGATGTAAAATATGAAGACAATGATGATCAGGAATTGAACTTATCCCAATACATGTACGCCTTTAAGAACTTCATGAAGCCGGATGACACGATTTATACTGAAACCGGGACTTCTCAATATGGTCTTTCATTTATGAACTTGAAAAAGGGCGTTGACTTTGAAGCCCAACCATTATGGGGCTCAATCGGCTATACTTTGCCAGCAGTTTTAGGAAGTCAAATTGCGGATCCTGAAGGCCGGCATATCTTGTCGATCGGTGATGGCTCAGCTCAAATGACGATTCAAGAATTAAGCTTGATTCAACGGCATCACTTGAAACCAATCATCTTCTTGGTTGACAATGATGGTTACACGATCGAACGGGTCATTCACGGAGCTCATGCAAAGTATAATGATATTGCGGTTTGGGATTATACTAAGATTCCGGCTGCAATGGGAATTACTGAAGACACGATGGATGTTAGCGTTGCAACTAACAAGCAGGAGATGCTTGCCATTATGGACAAAATTGCTGACGATCGTAGTAAGGCCCACTTTGTGATCTTAAAGACCAAGGCGTTGGATGCGCCTGAATTGGTTAAGAAAATCGGAAAGTCAATGAGTTTGATCGATAAATCACATTTCTATGGTGAAGAATAAAATAGAAAGGATAAATCGCAGGATAAACTGCGATTTATTTTTTATGCCAATGTAAGCGCTATTTTAAATTGGATTGATTTATGATAAGGTAACCATGTAATCATAAAGAATTGGAGGAATTGAAATGGGAATGAAATTGCCAAAAGACTTTTTATGGGGTGGAGCGGTTGCTGCGCACCAATTAGAAGGTGCTTGGAATGAAGATGGAAAGGGCGTTTCCGTTGCCGATGTTATGACGGTCGGTTCTGCAACCCAACCACGTGAAATTACGCATGGGGTTCTTCCAGGAAAAAATTATCCGAATCATGAAGCAATTGATTTTTACCATCATTGTAAGGAAGATATTAAGTTAATGGCTGAAATGGGATTTAAGTGCTTCCGGACATCAATTGCGTGGACGCGGATCTTTCCGAATGGCGATGATGCGGAACCTAACGAAGCGGGCTTGAAATTTTACGATGATTTATTCGATGAATGCCACAAATACGGAATTGAACCGGTAATTACGTTATCGCACTTTGAAATGCCATATCATTTAGTAGAAGAATATGGTGGATTTACCAACCGGAAGACGATTGATTTCTTCGTCAAGTTTGCAACAACATGTTTCAACCGGTATAAGGATAAAGTCAAATATTGGATGACCTTTAATGAGATTGACAACCAATCTGAATTCAATAATCCATTTTTAACGATGACAAATTCGGGCTACTTTGTCGATGAACAGGAAAATCCAGAGGCTGCAATGTTCCAAGCAGCGCACTACGAATTAGTCGCGAGTGCTTTGGCCGTTAAGGAAGGAAAAAAGATCAATCCTGATTTCCAAATTGGTTGCATGATCGCATGTACACCATATTATCCAAATACATCAGACCCAGATGATATTTTACTTGCACAACGGGTAAACCAGTTACGGTGCTGGTTCTCAGATGTCCAATGTAACGGTGAATATCCGAAAGCGATTGAAAAGTACATTGAACGCAATGGCTTCCGTCCAGATATCACCGCTGAAGATCGGATCGTTCTTAAGGAAGGAACGGTTGACTATATCGGCTTTAGTTACTATGCTTCTCGAAATGTATCAGCAAGTAAGGTAAAAATTGATGATTTGCATGATATTGATCAGGCAGTTGTGCCCAACAAGTATCTAAAAACGACTGACTGGGGATGGACGATCGATCCAAAGGGCCTTCGTTGGTCGTTGAACTTCTTAACTGACCGTTATCACAAACCGCTCTTCATTGTTGAAAATGGAATGGGCGCATTTGATAAGGTTGAAGCGGATGGAGCGATTCATGACAGTTATCGGATTGATTATCTCAGAAAACACATCGAACAGATGGAAAAAGCGGTCAATCTTGATGGCGTTGACTTGATGGGTTACACTCCATGGGGCTGCATTGATCTTGTATCAGCCGGAACCGGTCAGATGGACAAGCGATATGGCTTTATTTACGTTGATAAAAATGATCAAGGGGAAGGAACCCTTAAACGAA
>DSTMR04002__coassemble_1114_pt1 | contig 20650 bp, 21 predicted proteins | sample DSTMR04002__metabat2_high_PE_019 | metagenome-assembled genome bin DSTMR04002
ACAGCTCAAATGATCCGTACATTAGAAAAATTCGCAAGCATGCTTAAATAATTAATTTAAGTGTGAAAATCGAAAGATTTTTATAGAGGCGGGTGGAGGTATAGCCTCTATCCGCCTTTATTTTATAGTGAAATTGGCTTCAAAAACCGATTTAACTACCAAATTTATATTTATGGAGGTTAGGCACTATGGCTAAACTTATGGTATCTGATTTAAAAGATGACCTTAAAGGTAAAAAAGTTTTAGTTCGTGTTGACTTTAATGTTCCGATTAAAGACGGCGTTATTGGTGACGACAACCGGATGACAGCTGCTTTACCAACAATCAACTACATTATCGACAACGGTGGAAAGGCAATCTTGTTCTCACACCTTGGTCGTGTAAAGACTGAAGAAGACAAGAAGGCTTTGACATTGAAGCCAGTTGCTAAGCACTTAGCAGAACTATTGAACAAGCCTGTTACATTTGTTCCTGTAACTCGCGGTGCTCAATTAGAAGACGCAATCAACAACATGAAAGACGGCGACGTTTTACTTGTTGAAAATACACGTTTCGAAGACTTAGACGGTAAGAAAGAATCAGGCAATGATCCTGAATTAGGCAAATACTGGGCATCACTTGGTGATGTTTACGTAAACGATGCCTTTGGTACAGCTCACCGTGAACACGCTTCAAACGTTGGGATTGCTTCAAACATGAAGACTGCCGGCAAGAAAGCTGCTGCTGGTTTCTTACTTGAAAAGGAAATCAAATTCTTAGGTAACGCTGTTGACAATCCAGAACACCCATTTGTTGCTATCTTAGGTGGTGCAAAGGTTTCAGATAAGATCGGTGTTATCAACCACTTGATCGACAAGGCTGACAAGATCATCGTTGGTGGTGGAATGGCATACACATTCTACGCAGCTAAGGGTATCAAGATCGGTAACTCATTAGTTGAAAAAGACAAGATCGAATTAGCTAAGGAAATCATGGAAAAAGCTGGCGACAAGTTAGTTCTTCCAATCGACAACGTATGTGCTGAAAAATTTGATAACGATGCTCCAAGCAAGGTTATCGAAGGCGATATTCCTGATGGTTACATGGCATTAGATATCGGACCAAAATCAGTTGAAGAATTCGAAAACGTTTTGAAAGACGCTAAGACAGTTGTATGGAACGGACCAATGGGTGTATTCGAAATGCCTAACTTCGCAAAGGGTACACTTGAAATTGGTAAGTTCTTAGGTACATTGAAAGATGCTACAACAATTGTCGGTGGTGGTGACTCAACAGCTGCTGTTAAGAAGTTAGGTGTAGCTGACAAGTTAACTCACATCTCAACTGGTGGTGGCGCATCACTTGAATATCTTGAAGGTAAGACATTACCAGGTATTGCCGCTGTATCAGACAAATAATTAATTTGATTCAGATAGGGAGGGCAAACCTCCCTATTTTTATTGAAAGAAAGGATGAAGATTATGCGTACTCCAATTATTGCAGGTAACTGGAAATTAAACAAAAACCCACAAGAAACAACTGAATTTGTAAATGCTGTTAAGGCTCAATTACCAAAGAGCACAGATGTTGAAACATTGATCTGTGCTCCAGCAGTTGATTTACCAGCATTGATCGAAGCAGCTAAGGGTTCAGAATTACACGTTGGTGCTGAAAACTGCTACTTCGAAGACGAAGGTGCTTACACAGGTGAAACATCACCAAAAGTATTAAACGAAATGGGTATTGACTATGTCATCATCGGCCACTCAGAACGGCGCGGCTACTTCCACGAAACAGATGAAGACATCAACAAGAAGGCAAAGGCAATCTTTGCAAACGACATGAAACCAATTCTTTGCTGCGGCGAATCACTTGAAACTCGTGAAGCCGGTAAAGCTGAAGAATTTGTTGAAGGCCAAATCAAGGCTGACTTGGAAGGCTTATCAGCAGACCAAGTTTCAAACATGGTAATTGCTTACGAACCAATCTGGGCAATCGGAACAGGTAAGACAGCGACGGCTGACCAAGCTGAAGAAATGTGTGCTGCAATTCGCAAGACAGTTGCTGACTTATATGATGAAACGGTTGCTGACAAGGTCCGGATCCAATACGGTGGTTCAGTAAAGCCTGCAAACGTTAAGGAAATCATGTCAAAGGAAAACATTGACGGTGGTTTAATCGGCGGTGCTGCTTTACAACCAGACTCATTCTTACAATTAGCTCACTACAAAGACTAATTTTTGAATGGATTTACGTTGAAAGTTTAAAGTAAAACCAGTAAAATAGTACATGGAAACAATTTCTAAGATTGTTTATCAAAGTTAAAGGAGATTATAACATATGTCTGCAATTACAGAAATTTATGCTCGCGAAGTCTTAGACTCACGTGGTAACCCAACAGTTGAAGCTGAAGTTTACACAGAAGCAGGTGCTTTTGGTCGTGGAATCGTTCCTTCAGGTGCTTCAACAGGTGAACACGAAGCTGTTGAATTACGTGATGGTGACAAGTCACGTTACATGGGCAAGGGTGTTTCAAAAGCCGTTGCTAACGTAAACGACGTTATCGCAAAAGAAATCGTTGGTTACGAAGTTACAGATCAAGTTGCTATCGATAAAGCAATGATCGCTTTAGACGGTACACCAAACAAAGGTAAGTTAGGTGCTAACGCAATCTTAGCTGTATCAATCGCTGTTGCACATGCTGCTGCAGATGAATTAGAAGTTCCTTTGTACAACTACATCGGCGGATTCAACGCTCACGTTATGCCAACACCAATGATGAACGTTATCAACGGTGGTGCTCACTCAACAAACAAGGTTGACTTCCAAGAATTCATGATCATGCCTGTAGGTGCTCCTTCAATGAAGGAAGCTGTTCGTATGGGTTCAGAAACATTCCACCACTTACAAGCAATCTTAAAGGATGCTGGCAAGGCAACTGCTGTTGGTGATGAAGGTGGCTTCGCTCCTGACTTTGCTAACAACGAAGAACCATTACAATACCTTGTACGTGCCATTGAAGATGCCGGCTACAAGCCAGGCAAGGACGTTGCAATTGCAATGGACGTTGCTGCATCAGAATTATGGGATGACGAAAAGAAAGTTTACAAGTTACGTTGGTCAACAGGTGAAGAATTCACAACACCAGAATTCATCAAGTACATCGAAAACTTAGTAGACAAGTACCCAATCGTATCTGTTGAAGACCCAATCGACGAAAACAACTGGGATGACTGGGCAACAATCACAAGCGAACTTGGCAAGAAAGTTCAATTGGTTGGTGACGACTTCTTCGTTACAAACACAGAATACTTACGTAAAGGTATCAAGATGGGTTGCGCAAACTCAATCTTAATCAAGGTTAACCAAATCGGTACATTGACAGAAACAATGGAAGCTATCGAAATGGCTAAGGAAGCTGGTTACACAGCTATCGTTTCACACCGTTCAGGTGAAACAGAAGACACAACGATCGCTGACTTAGTTGTTGCTACAAACGCAGGTCAAATCAAGACTGGTTCAATGAGCCGGACAGATCGGATCGCTAAGTACAACCAATTAATGCGGATCGAAGATCAATTAACAAGCAACGTTGCAGAATACAAGGGTATCCACTCATTCTACAACTTAAGCGAACAAGCTCGTCAAGACATTATGAACAAATAATGCTTGATTTCAAGCTTGAAGAGGAAGACCGAATTTCGGTTTTCCTCTTTTTTTTAGTTGCGGATAATGTTATATTTTTTTAAGTAACACTTTTATGTGAAGAGGGATTATCGTGTCAAAAAATAAAGATCAACGGATTGATTTGACCCGATTCAAGTTTATTGTTAAAGGCCTTGGCGTGGGATTGATCGTCGGGTTTGTCGTCAGCTTGTTTCGGTTTTTCATTGAGATTGGATTGCACTATGCTTTAATTGCTTATCACTATATGCGAAGTCACCCAATATATATTATTCCGTGGGCTTTATTGATGCTTTTGATTGCATTGATCAACTCGCAACTGATTAAAAAAGATCCGGACATTATGGGATCCGGGATTCCGCAAGTTGAAGGGCAATTAGCCGGTGAAATGGAAATGAACTGGTGGAGCGTTCTTTGGCGGAAATGGGTCGGCGGCGTTCTTGCGATTGCTTCCGGGTTATTTCTTGGACGGGAAGGTCCTTCAATTCAACTTGGCGCTGCGGTTGGTCAAGGATTTGCTGAAAAAACGAATCACAAAGGCGTTGGCCGGCGAGTATTGATTGCTGGTGGGGCTGCTGCGGGACTTTCAGCCGCCTTCAACGCGCCGATTGCGTCGTCATTATTCGTTTTGGAGGAAGTTTACCATAACTTTTCGCCATTGATTTGGACGACCGCTTTAAGTTCGGCAATCGCATCGGACTTTATTTCAATGAATTTCTTTGGCTTGACGCCGGTTTTGCATTTGCACTACTTTGAATCATTTCCAATCAAGTATTATTTCTTGTTAATTTTCTTAGGAATTTTCTTGGGCTTTTTGGGAAAGCTTTATTCATATATGACATTAAATATCGATAAGGTGTATGCCAAAATTAAGTGGCTGCCGCGGAACTGGGATTCCGTTGTCCCGTTACTGATGGTTATTCCTCTTGGATTAATTTGGCCGCAAGTTCTTGGAGGCGGAAATTCGGTTGTTTTAGGAATCAGTCATTTTTGGTCAAGCATTGCGATTTTAATTGCATTGTTTGCGGTTCGGTTGATTTTCTCAACGATTTCATACGGTTCCGGCCTTCCTGGTGGAATTTTCTTGCCGATTTTGACCCTTGGAGCCATTGTGGGGGCGCTTTTTGGAAAAGTATGCGTTGCAATGGGCTTAATGCCGGAAAAATTAGTGATCAACTGTGTGATCTATTCAATGGCGGGCTACTTTGCCTGCATCGGGAAAGCTCCATTTACGGCAATTTTGTTGATTACTGAAATGGTTGGCTCATTAAGCCACTTAATGCCATTAGCGGTTGTTTCATTGATTGCTTACACCGTTACGGATATTATGCGGGAACGGCCAATTTACGAAGCCATGCTGGATGCTTTGCTTCCGGAAAAGGAAGAAGAAGCCGAAACGTCAACTTTCCAAGACCGAATCGAAATTCCGGTATTTGCTGGTTCATTCTTACAGGATAAATCAGTCCGTGATTTCCAATGGCCGAAGGAATGCTTATTGATGGCAATTCGACGGGGCGAACGCGAACTGATTCCGCATGGTGATACGGTCATTCGGAGCGGCGATACGTTGATCATTTTGACCTCGCATGAAAACCGGGCATGGATTCGGCATCGAATCGATCAGCTTGCCCAGGCGGTCCATGAGAAGAAACAGTTGGCAAAATAATTCAATAAATGATAAAATATAAGTTGGTTTTATAACGGAAGAGTGAGGAGGATAAGTGAATTGTATAATACGCTCTTAACGTTACTTGTAATTATCGCGATCTTAATTATTATTTCAGTAATGATGCAACCCGCAAAGACTGATAATGCTTCAACTGCTTTATCAGGTGGTGCAGCTGATCTTTTCAGTAAGCAAAAGCCAAGAGGATTTGAAGCCTTTATGCAGAAGGTAACTGTTGTTTTAGGTATCTTATTCTTTGCGATTGCTTTAGGCTTAGTATATATTTCTTCACATTAGCCAAAAAGAAGGTGGGCTGTGACGTTTGTCGCGGCCCTTTTTTACATAAAAAAGCGAATAGTTAATCTTTAATAAACGAGGAAACGAATGGAAAAACAAGAAATCATTAATGCATTGTATAAAAAGTTTAATGAAGAATCCGACCGCCACTTCACGGTGCAGGAATTGGCAGATTATCTTGACATGAACCATGGAGCCCAATTTAAGTTCGTTGTTCAAGCATTGACACAGATGGAACATGACGATCAACTGGGGTTCGACGATGATAATCGGTTCTATTTGAAAAAGCCAATGCCGCATTATGAAGGGGTCTTTCATGCTAACGACCGCGGGTTCGGGTTTGTAACGATCGATCCGGACGAACCGGATTTCTTCATTAACCCGTTAAATACTTTGTCAGCCTTGAACGGTGATGAAGTTGAAATCGAAATGGTTACGCCGGGCGATCCCGAACATGAAGTCCGGCCGGAAGGAAAAGTCGTTGCAATCAAAGGCCATGCGTTGACGCAGGTTGTTGGTGAATTCCGCAGCGATGAAGATCAAAACTTACCGCAGGGAATTTTAGGAACAATTCACTTAACAGATAAGAAAATGACGAACCTGCAAGTCTTTGTTGAAGATAAAGGCTTGCACCCGGTCCCAGGCCAAGTTGTGCTGGCGGATATTACGGCTTACCCAAGTACGGCGCTTCCAGGGATGTTGAAGGTTGTCCCAATCAAAGTCATTGGGAACGTTAACGATCCCGGAGTCGACATTTTGCAAGTTGTTTATAAGCATGACATTCCAACTGAATTTCCAGATGATGTGCTTGAAGAAATCAGTCATATTCCGGATTATGTTACGGAAGAAGAAAAAGAAGGCCGCGTTGATTTAACTGATCAAAAACTGGTGACAATCGATAGTATCGAATCAAAAGACCTTGATGATGCGGTTAATGCATGGAAACTTCCAAACGGTAACTTCCACTTAGGGGTTCACATTGCCGACGTTTCACATTATGTCACTCCTGGCAGTCCGCTGGATAAGGAAGCATATGAACGCGGAACGTCAGTTTACTTGACTGACCGGGTAATTCCAATGCTGCCGCATAAGCTGTCAAACGGAATTTGTTCCCTTAATCCGCACGTTGAACGGTTAGCAATGACGTGTGAAATGGAAATCAATCCGGAAGGGAAAGTTGTTAATCACAAGATTTTCCCAAGTGTGATCAAGTCAACGGAACGGATGACGTACGTGGCAGTCAACAAGATCTTGGAAGCCCATGATGAACAAACCATGAAACGTTATAAGGAATTAGTTCCAATGTTTGAAGACATGGCTGAATTGCATAAGATTTTGCTGAAGATGCGGAAACGGCGCGGCGCAATCGAATTTGAAGATGACGAAGCCAAAATTATTTTGGATGACGATGGTCACCCAATCGACATTCAATTGCGGAACCGGGGAACCAGTGAACGGATGGTTGAATCATTCATGCTGGCTGCTAACGAAACGGTTGCAGCTCACTACAACAACCTCAACGTTCCGTTTGTATACCGGATCCACGAAAAGCCGAAGGAAGAAAAGATCACGGCGTTCTTTGAATTCTTATCAGCTTTAGGCGTTGAAGTGACGGGAACGAAGAAGGATATTCAACCAAAGATGCTGCAGGGAATCTTGAAGAAGGTTGCCGGCAAGCCAGAAGAAGCGATGGTTTCAACCATGCTTTTACGGTCAATGCAACAGGCGAAGTATGATGATCATCCAGTTGGGCACTTTGGTTTAGCCGCAAGCGACTACACGCACTTTACGTCACCAATTCGGCGGTACCCAGACTTGACTGTCCACCGGTTGATCCGCTACTATGCTGAAAACGGGACAAGTGAAGCTGCTCAAGCCAAATATAAGGATAAACTCCCTGAATTAACGAAGCACAGTTCAGAAATGGAACGGCGCGCAATTGATGCTGAACGGGAAACGGATGATTTGAAGAAGGCTGAATACATGGCTGATCACATCGGTGAAGAATTCGATGCGGTTGTCAGCTCAGTAACGAAGTTTGGAATGTTTATCGCCTTACCGAACACCGTTGAAGGATTGATCCACATCAGCGAAATGAAAGACGACTACTATGTTTACGTTGAAAAACAAATGGCATTGGTTGGTCGGCGCTACAAGCGGACATATCGGATTGGACAACCATTACGCGTGAAGTTGATGGACGTCAACGTCGAATTGCACGAAGTCAACTTTAAGTTGCTTAACCCGAAGGATGCACCAAAGACTGATTTATTGGATGGGGTTGATTTGCCTGAATTGAAGAAAACATTCAACCGGAACCGGCGGGATGGCAAAGGCAAGAATAACCACCGTAACGGTAACCGAAATGATCGTCATAAAGATAACCGGAAGAACGGCTATCGCGGTAATCGGAATAACAATCGGCGTCGGAATAATCAGCATAAACGCAATCAGGACAATCGATACCGCCATTAATTAATTGATTTGAAAGGGTGGTTAGCGATGAAAAAGACAAAAACGAAGGATGCACCGTTAGCTCAAAATAAAAAAGCACGGCATGACTACCAGATTCTTGAAACCCTGGAAGCTGGATTAGTTTTAACCGGAACGGAGATTAAGTCAGTGCGGGAACGGCGCATTAACCTGAAAGACGGCTTTGCCCAAATTCACAACGGCGAAGCATGGTTAATGAACGTTCACATTTCAGAGTATACGCAAGGAAACCGGTTCAATCACGATCCGTTGCGGGCTCGGAAATTGCTTTTGCACAAAAAAGAGATCCAAAAGTTAACGGGGCAGACAAGTGAAAAGGGAATCACGATCGTTCCGCTGAAGGTTTATTTGAAACATGGCTTTGCGAAGGTTCTTTTAGGAATTGCCAAAGGGAAACATGATTATGATAAGCGCGAAACAATCAAGAAGCGTGATCAGGAACGTGAAATTCGCCGAACACTGAAAAATTATCGATAGCAAAAACGCTGTGACGAAAAAGTCACAGCGTTTTTTTTATGCTAATTCATTTTGATGATTTTGCCGAAACAACTTTGTTAGGTCCGGATTCAACAGTTGTTCATCAAGCAAGGCCCAATAGTTTAACAGGGTAATGACCCCGCACACGATTGGTTCGTCTGCCTGGCGGTTAACCTTGATTTCAAGCAGTTTCGGAACCGTTGGTGTAATTTGCGTTTTCATTACCGGACGATGAAGTTCAAATGCACGGTATTTTAATTGCCGTTGATTTCCCCAGATCAGCCAGTGAAGTTTTTTAAGATACAGTGGATGATCATAATTGTTGAGAACGCGCCGGAAAGTGCTGATTTGATGATGATCGCAAGTGATCTCAAAGCGTTGGATCTTGCCGGCTGTCAGTTGATTGATTGCAAGCAGTTCATCACCGTAAAGGGAATTGACAGTAATTTTGCCTAACTGGTTTCCCCACCGGCCATTAACGAGATATTTAACCTGATGATTACCGTTGCGAACGATCAGCGCAGAATCATTGCGCCGAAGAGTTTCGTAATTAATATAAAGTGATCGCATTTTCACCACCAAACTTCTAAAGCATCTTTATTTCCGATTTAATTCTGTCAGGATGGCTTTGCCGACCCCATCATCAACGTTGGATTCAGCTAAGTGATTGGCGATGGCCTTGACTTCGTCGGTTCCGTTGGCCATGGCATAACTGACACCGGCAACTTTCAGCATTGAAACGTCGTTGTTGTTATCCCCGATCGCCATCACGTTATCCATCGGAATGTTTAAGGAATCCGCATACCGTTGAAGGGCAATTCCTTTTTGGGCATTCACGTGGTTGATTTCAATGTTGCGTTCGCCGGATGAAGTAACAACTAATTCTGGATTAGCGTCAAATTCAGCGCGTAACGGATCCAGAACTTTGGGACCGTCTTGACTGAATGCTACGATTTTATAAATCGGATTATGGGGATCTTCCAAAATGTCATTATAGTCTTTTACGTATTGGATATTAACTAATTCCATTCGGGCTGAAGCTAAGCTGACCGCCAGCTTGAACGGGGTATCCGGTTGGATAGATGCAAGCAGTTCAGCAAAATTTTCGATCCGTTTGGACTTGTCGTCTGAGCATACCCCGTTTTTCGTAACGACTTCAAAGTAAAGCCCGGCACGTTTTAACTGGGCCATGATCTGTCGGGCAATTGACGGCGGAACCGGCGTTGAAACAACGGTCTTTCCGTTTTCGTCAAGCACTAAACCGCCGTTGATCGAGATCATCGGACACTTGATGCCGAACTTATCAAGCAAAGGCTTGACTTCGTACCAGCAACGCCCTGATGAAACGATAAAGTGAACGCCCTTTTTCTGGGCTTCCTTGATCGCGTCAGCGTTAAATTTTGAGATTGTCATTTCGCCGTTCAGTAATGTTCCGTCCATGTCGGATGCAATGATTTGAATCATAAAATATACCTTCCTTTGTTTAATTACCAATATTTTAACATATTGCAAATGGCAAAATGAATATTTTATTTTTAGCATGATTTTAAATATGGTAAAATGGCGGAAGAGGTGACGATGATGAAAACGTTGATTCATAATGACTGGCAGCAGGTTTTAGAACCGGAATTTGAAAAGCCGTATTACCAGCAATTACATAACTTTTTGAAAAGCGAATATCAGCACTATCAGATCCATCCAGATATGTACCACATTTTCCAGGCATTTGAATGGACGCCATTTTCAAAGGTTAAAGTTGTAATTTTAGGACAGGATCCGTACCATGAACCGCATCAGGCTCACGGGTTAAGCTTTTCAGTTTTGCCGGGAGTTCCCGTTCCGCCATCGCTGCAAAATATCTATAAGGAACTTCAAAGTGATCTTGGCATTAAGCCGGTCAATCACGGTTACTTAAAGAAGTGGGCGCAGCAAGGAGTCCTGTTGTTGAATTCCGTATTAACGGTGCGGAATGGCCAGGCGTTTTCGCATCGCGGCAAAGGCTGGGAACAGTTGACTGACGTTGCGATTCAAAAGTTATCGGAACGCCCGCAACCAGTTGTCTTTATTTTATGGGGCAAAGCAGCCCAATCAAAAGAGAAATTTATCGATCAATCACGTAACATCATCATCAAGTCAGCACATCCGAGTCCGCTTTCAGCCAATCGCGGCTTTTTCGGCTCGCGGCCGTTTTCAAAAGCCAATGCGGCGCTGGAAGCAATGGGCGAGCAGCCGATCGACTGGCAGCTTCCCGAACACGTTGATGAATCGGAGATGTAACATAGGAGGAAAGTTGAATGGATTTAATTGAAAACTTAAAGCAAAAGATCAAGGGCAAGGGCATCAAAGTCGTTTTCCCAGAAGGCAGCGATGAACGGATCGTGAAAGCGGCTTGCCGGTTAGCCCAAGACGGCTTGGCCGACCCAATCATTTTAGGAACGGAAGCGGAAGTCAATGCTGTGCTGGATGCCAGCCAAATTACGTTGCCATCCAACGCTGAAATCATTGACCCGAAGACGTATCCGGATGACCAATTCGACGAAATGTTAAACGCCTTCGTTGAACGGCGGAAAGGGAAGAATACGCCTGATGAAGGCCGTGAATGGTTGCGTAATGTTAATAACTACTTCGGAATCATGTTAGTTTACATGCACAAAGCGGACTGCATGGTTTCAGGGGCAATCAGTCCAACCGGCGATACGGTCCGGCCAGCGCTTCAAATCATTAAAACGAAGCCGGGCGTTTCCCGGACAAGCGGTTCATTTATCATGACCCGCAACGACGGCAAGGAAACGTATGTCTTTGCCGACTGTGCGATCAACATTAACCCGTCAGCGGAAGAATTAGCTGAAATTGCCGTTGAAAGTATTAAGACGGCCCGGTTATTTGACATTGATCCGAAGGTTGCCATGTTGAGCTTCTCAACGAAGGGTTCCGCCCACTCAATGGAAGTTGCGAAGGTAATGGAAGCAACGCAAATTGCCCAAAAGAAGGCTCCGAATGAAATGATCGACGGCGAATTGCAGTTCGATGCCGCCTTGATTCCAAGCGTCGGCGCAAGCAAGGCTCCGGGTTCAGAAGTTGCAGGGCAAGCCAATGTCTTTATTTTCCCTGACTTGCAATCTGGAAATATTGGTTACAAGATTGCCCAACGGTTGGGCAACTTCACGGCAATCGGCCCGATCCTGCAAGGCTTGAACCAACCCGTTTCAGACTTATCTCGGGGCGCTTCAGAAGATGACGCATACCAAGTGGGAATTATTACCGCAGCTCAAACTTTAATGGAGTAAGAAAATGTTAAAAATCAAAGTTGAATCAGCAGAACAAACGCAAGCAATTGCGAAGAAAATGGGGCCATTGTTGCAGGCCCGTGATATTCTTTTGCTTGATGGTGATCTGGGAGCCGGCAAGACGACTTTCACAAAAGGCCTTGCAGAAGGTCTCGGAATTCACCGTAACATTAAGAGTCCAACATTCACGATTATCCGTGAATACCAGCAAGGCCGCTTGCCGTTGTATCACATGGACGTTTACCGGCTTGAAGAAACCGGCGGCGATGACCTTGGCCTTGAAGAATATTTTGAAGGCGATGGGGTTTCAGTTGTTGAATGGTCACAATTTGTCGGTGATGAAATTCCGGCTGACAAGTTAATCATTCATTTGAAAAAAGATGATGACAATGACGATGTTCGCTACCTTGAATTTGAACCGCACGGAAAGCGGTATGAAGAATTGGTGAGTGAATTGGAAAAGGAAGGTGTGACAAAACGCTAAAAACGAGCGTGGTGGAAGCAGAAAAGCGAACGAATCACGTCAGCATAGATTCAGAGGTTTTCGAACTTCCAAGTAGCTCGTTTGTTTTGGAACCCGATTATGCAGATATAGTAAGGAGGCCGCAACATAAATCGCGGCCTCCTTTTTCTATATACTTTGCACATACGGTTTCAGTGCCGGCGTACCAAAATGATCGATCTGTTCAAGTAAAATATTGGCACAGGCCTCGCAGTCATCAAGTGCATTGTGATGATGTTCAAGGTTGATGTTGAGTGCATCGCAAACGGTATTCAACCGGTAGTTTGGTAATCCCTTATAAAATGCGCGGCTGGTTGCCAGCGTATCAAGGGAAAGGTAATGCGGTTCCGGTAATTGATAGTGTTCCAATGTTTTCTTGAGAACACTGTTGTCGAACCGCGCATTGTGGGCGACTACGATTTGATCCGGACCGAAGAATTGCTGAATGTGCGGCCAAAGTTCATTGAATTTCGGCGAATCAGCAACCATTTCCGGTTTGATGCCGTGGATCTGAATGTTGCGCCAGAAAAAGTCGGATTCCGGTTTGATTAGTGAATATAATTCATCAACGATTTGATTATTTTGAACAACGGTCAGCGCTAACGAGCAGGCACTGTCCCGCTTGCCGTTGGCCGTTTCAAAGTCAATTGCCACAAAGTCCATTGGTTTGCTCCTTCAAAGATTTATTGCCATTATTGTATCATTTTATTGCAGAATATTTATAATAAAAATGTTAAAATGAAAAAGCAAGCAAATTCGAGCAGAATTGTGAAGATTTGATTTGAATCAAATTGAGGTTTGAGGGTTTTAATATGGATTTTGAAAAGTTAACAGTTAAAAAAGAATTACAGGGAATCGAAGTTCAGTTTGATGAACCGCTCGCAAATTACACCAATACCTGTACGGGAGGTCCAGCTGATATTTTAGCGTTGCCGGCTTCAATTCAGGAAGTCAAGCGCGTAATTGACTGGACGAATCAAAAAAACGTGCCACTGACAGTCATCGGGAATGCTAGCAACCTGATCGTTAAAAACGGCGGAATTCGCGGTATGGTCATGATCTTGACCAAGTTAGACCGGATCAAGTTGTTAGCGAACCAAATTATTGCACAGTCTGGCGCATTGCTGATCGATGTTGCGCAAAAAGCAAGCGAAGCCAGTTTAAGCGGTATGGAACCTTTGTCAGGAATTCCAGGCAGTGTCGGTGGGGCGGTCTTCATGAACGCTGGCGCATACGGTGGTGAAATTTCACAGGTTGTCAAGTCAGTCGAAGTGATCACCCGTCAAGGTGAATTAAAGACTTACCGCGGCAATGAACTGCGTTTTGGTTACCGCCACAGTCGGTTGCAGGATGAAGATGAAATTGTTTTGCAGGCAACCTTTTCATTGAAGGCCGGTAATCAGGAAGAAATCATCAACGCCATGCGCGAATACAGTTTCTTGCGGGCTTCTAAGCAACCCCTTGAATACCCGTCATGCGGCAGTGTTTTCAAACGGCCAGTAGGACACTATACTGGAAAATTGATTCACGATGCGGGACTTCAAGGGTTCCAAATCGGTGGTGCGCAAGTTTCAAAGAAACACGCCGGCTTTATCGTCAACGTTGATCATGCGACCGCAACGGATTACATGGATGTGATCCATCACATTCAACAAACAATCAAGGAAAAATTTGATGTTGACCTTGAAACCGAAGTGCGGATCATCGGTGAAGATTAATAACAAAAAAATTGATTTTACGGGACTGTGACAGTTGTCACGGTCTCTTTTTTCGCGCCGAAAAAAGAAAAGTGTAAAAATGATAAAATCTAGAGTGTAAAAATGATAAAATCTAGAGTGTAAAAATGATAAAATCTAGAGTGTAAAAATGATAAAATCTAGAGTGTAAAAATGATAAAATATAGAGTGTAAAAATGATAAAATCTAGAGTGTAAAAATGATAAAATCTAGAGTGTAAAAATGATAAAATTCAAGAGGTGAAAAGCTCAATGTACGAAAAGCGGTTGATCGATTCAATTTTAAAAGAATACGTTGATGAGTTGCCGGCAATTTTGCTGGAAGGAGCAAAAGCGGTTGGAAAAACTGAAACATGTAAACAGCTCGCTTCAACGGAATACAGGATGGATAACGCGGCTCAACGTGAACTGTTGCAGAATAATCCGGAGATTATCTTACAAAATGCTAAACCGGTTTTGATTGATGAATGGCAATTAGCACCTTCATTATGGTCGTATGTGCGCCATGCGGTTGATGATGGGTTGCCGAATGGCAGTGTACTGTTTACTGGAAGCAGCATTCGGGTCAATTCACGCGTTCACAGTGGTGCCGGGCGAATCATTCGGTTGAAATTGAGGACGTATTCAATTGAAGAACGGAATTTGAGTGATAGTTATATTCGAATTGAAGATTTATTCAATTTTGACTCAAAAGCAACGGTGAATGGCGAGACTGATAAAACATTGGTTGATTATCTTGATGAAATTTACCGCTCAGGTTTCCCTGGAATTCGAAATAAGTCTGAACGAATTCGAAAAGTTTTGCTGAAAAGTTATGTTACTAATATCGCAGAACATGAATTTGAAGAAAATGGATTTAAAATTCTTAATCCACATAGTTTGCTAGCATGGATGAGAATCTATGCAGCATCAATTGGAACGGAAACCAAGCAAAGTACGTTGATCAATGCGGCAACAGCAAGTGATGCGATCCCGTCAGCGCCAACCGTCAGCAAATACCGGGAAGCCCTTGAGATTTTGGATATTACCGATGAAGTCCAGCCATTTTTGCCGATGGGAAAGATTTACGGCAATTTAGCAAAGGGAACGAAGCACTTTATGCTTGACCCGGCAATTGCACTTTCATTGTTAGGGGTTGAAAAAGACGAGTTGATCGATTATCAAGTTCCAAAATACGTAAGTAAGTTCCATCAAACGCTGACAGGGCAATTAATTGAATCGTTTGTTTATCAAAGCTTGGTTGTATATGCGGATGTTAATGATGCGCAACTTTCGTATTACCGCAACAGCCGGGGAACTCGTGAAATCGACTTTATTCTTCAAAAGGGCCATCGACTGATTTTATTTGAAGTTAAGACCAATCCGGATGTCAAAGATTCGTATGTCCGCCATTTAAACTGGTTTGAGGATGAAATTGGCGATGAATTTAAGGTTACGAAGGTTCTTTTGAATACGGGTCGATATGCGTATACGCGTCGAGAAGATCATGTTCATGTTATTCCGCTGGCGTTGCTAGGTGCCTAATCATGACCAGAATCGTGGTATCGAACCGCGTTTGTTCAAGATAAGACTAATCATTCAGCGGGGTTTATGGTAAAATATCACTATTGTGAGCTCTTTTGTTTTAACAATTTATAAGAAACAATGGATGCCAAAATGATATAATAGCTATATTAGTTACTAATATGAAATGAGGAAAATACGATGAAATTGAAGTATTTCGGAACAGATGGCGTTCGGGGCATTGCGAATGAATCATTGAGCCCTGAATTAGCATTTAAATTGGGCCGTTGCGGCGGGTATGTATTGACGCAACATGCTACAAATAAAGAACGGGCACCACGAGTTTTAGTGGCACGTGATACTCGGATTTCAGGCCAAATGCTTGAACACGCATTGATTGCCGGATTACTTTCAGTTGGAATTGAAGTGTTCGACTTGGGCGTAATCACAACTCCTGGGGTAGCATACTTGGTTCGTCTGCAAGATGCTGACGCCGGGGTCATGATTTCAGCTTCACACAATCCGGTTCAAGATAACGGAATCAAGTTCTTCGGCGGCGACGGCTACAAGTTGTCTGACGAAAAGGAAGCCGAAATTGAAGCTTTGCTTGATAAGGATGAAGACACATTGCCACGGCCATCAGCAGAAGGCTTAGGAACAATGAGCGACTTTAAGGAAGGTGCCTTGAAGTATACTCAATTCCTTGAACAAACAATTCCGGATGATTTGTCAGGAATGCACATCTGCGTTGACGGGGCAAACGGATCAACAAGTACGTTGGTTTCACGCTTATTCGCAGATTTAGGCGCTGATTTCACAACGATGGCAACGAATCCAGATGGCTTGAACATCAACAATGGTGTTGGTTCAACACACCCTGAAGCCTTAGCTAAATTCGTTGTTGAACAAGGCGCCCAAGCCGGCGTTGCCTTTGACGGGGACGGCGACCGCTGTATCGCCGTTGATGAATTAGGAAACATTGTTGACGGCGACAAGATCATGTACATTTGCGGGAAGTACATGAACGAACGCGGCCGGTTGAAGAAGAGTACGATCGTAACGACGGTGATGAGTAACCTTGGAATGTACAAGGCAATGGAAAAGGCTGAAATGAATTCAGTTAAGACGCAAGTCGGCGACCGGTACGTTGTTGAAGAAATGTTGAAGGACGGCTACAACCTCGGTGGCGAACAATCAGGCCACGTTGTCTTCTTGGACTTCAATACAACGGGGGACGGCATGTTAACGGCTCTTCAATTATTGAATGTCATGAAGCAAACCGGCAAGAAGTTGTCTGAATTAGCAGCCGAAGTTGAAAAGTATCCGCAAGAACTTGTAAATGTTCGCGTAACGGATAAGAAGGCGGCATTGAACAATTCCGCAATCCAAAAGGTCATCAAAGAAGTTGAAGCCAAGATGGACGGCGAAGGCCGCGTCTTGGTTCGTCCTTCAGGGACCGAAGACTTATTACGGGTAATGTGCGAAGCCAAAACTCCTGAATTGGTTCATGATTACGTTATGGAAATCGTGAACGTTGTTAAACAACAAATGGGTGTTGAATAAGCGAAATGAATGAAACACTGGCTGTGAAAACGGCTGGTGTTTTTCTTCTCTTGTCCCACTTTTTTAACTGCCTTAAAATTAAGGTGAGGAGGAAAAAGAAATGAAAAAATTTATCTTAGATGAATCACTGTTTGAAAAGTTCCCGGAAGCCGAAATCAAGTATTTTACGGTTGATGGAATCAACAATCACGTTGATGAAAACGATGATCCGTACTTTGAAAAGCTGCTTGCGGATGCGAAGGAAGAATCCAAGAAGTTCATTCAAGACGAAACCTTCCGCAACAATCCGGTCGTTGCTAGTTGGCGCAAAGTTTACCAACAATTCAAAAAGAAAAAGGGCGCCCGGTCATCAATTGAAGCAATGCTGAAACGCGTCAGTCAGGACCGCGACTTTAAGCCGATCATTCCATTAGTTGACTTATACAACAGTATTTCGTTACGGTATGGTGTTCCGTGCGGCGGTGAAGACCTTGACCAAATGGATGGCGACATGCACTTAGGCGTAACTGCCGGCGGCGATGAATTTTGGCCGTTGGGAGCCGATGACAGTGAACCGACCCTTCCGGGGGAAGTCTGCTACTACGATCAAGGCGGAGCAATCTGCCGCTGCTGGAATTGGCGCGAAGCTAAACGAACTATGCTGACGGAAGAGACGACGCATGCCGTTTTGGTAACCGAAGCCGCAACCAAAGAACAGGCAGCAAACATGGAAGCCGCAATGGAAGACTTGCGGAAATTAGTGGGCGATTTCTTCAAGGCCAAACCGAGTGAAATTATCACGTTAAATCACGATAATCCAAGCGGCGAAATGAAATAAAAATCAAACTGACACCAACTGTGAAAGCAGTTGGTGTTTTTTAATGTCAAAGTTTAAGAAAAGATTAATTTTTTAAAGCGAATCGTAATCGTAACTTAAATATTGCTATTATTTTAAGAGATGTGAGTGAATCACGGAATGATTTTAATAAAAGAATTCTAGGAGTAAGAAATGGTATTAGTATTAACGGTAATTTTAGGTGTAATTGGACTTGCAATTTGGATGAAACATTCTTTGCGGTCTTGTTCGATTGGAAAAATTATTGCAATGATTTTGCTTCCATATGTGGGAATGATTGGCGGTTACGTTGGAGATTGTATTGCAGCTCCCAGAATACAGTCGCCTGATTGGTTTCCATGGTTGTGGATAGTAGGGGGAATTATTGGTTTGATTGCAAGCGTAGCGATCTGTATCAAAACTACTACCCAAACAGCTCAGGAAAATTCAAGTCAATCCGTAGTGGTCTTTAACCCCGACGGAACTGAGAAACCACAAAGGGTAACTTTTGTTCAAGGATGGAAGTCTTTTTTTCATAACGCATTTAGTTTTGGCGGCCGGGCTAATTTACAACTGTTTGGCTGGGGCGTGTTGGCTTACGTAATTGTTAATTTGATATTGGAACTATTTAGAAGATCGATTAACCTTATTCCATTTTTCAATTATCAATTAGAGAAATTTGTGACGGAGGCTGTGAGTGGAATTTGGCTATGCTTAATACTTGGATTAGCAATTCCGTTGTTGACCCTTAATGTTCGCCGGCTTCGCGACACGGGAGTGAAGAATTGGTTGAATTACATCTTGAATGTAATTGGATTTATTTTGTTTTTAGTTCCGATAATTGGTTCAATTTATAGAATTTTTTTGGTTATTTTGCTTTGCATACCAACTGGTAAATTGCAGCGAAAAAAGAATAATCCTTATTAAGCCAAGAATAAAATAGAAATTCAAACTGACGCCAACTGTGAAAGCAGTTGGTGTTTTTTAATGCCAAAGTTTAAGAAAAGGTTAATTTTTTAAAGTGAATCGTAATCGTAACTTAAATATTGCTATTATTTTAAGAGATGTGAGTGAATCACGGAATGAATTTAATAAAAGAATTTAAGGAGTAAGAAATGGTATTTGGATTAGTTTTAGTATTAATTGTTGCAGTAATCTTTATGCTCTGCATGGCCCATTCTCATTCTTTGCATTTCGGGCTTGCAGGGAAAATCATCGCGATCATTGCCCTCCCGTTTGTGGGGGCAATCATCGGCTTTTTAGGTGATTTGGCAGTCGCTTCCCAATCAGTTGAATGGTTCCCGGTGTTATGGATGTATGGCGGCTTCATTGGGATGATTGCCAGTCTCGTTGTGATGATTATTACTGCTACGAAAGCAAGTCATGAAAACGGGGATGAGCCCGTGGTTGTATTTAACCCGGACGGAACTGAAGGAAAGTTAAAGGTTACCTTTATTCAAGGGTGGAAATCTTTTTTCCGCAATACGTTTAACTTTAACGGCCGGGCTAACTTACAAATGTTTGGCTGGGGCTTGCTATCATATGTGATTATTAATTTTATATGGTGCTTGATAATGAGTGTGATCAGCGGATGTTTGCAAAATGGTTCGTGGCTGTTGATGGCACTTTCCGGGTTGGTTTTACTCGGACTAATGATTCCGCTGTTAGCTCTTAATGTCCGCCGGCTTCGTGATACGGGAATGAAAAACGGGCTGAACTACACGTTAAATATAATCGGGTTTATTTCACCGATGTCGATTATCGGAACGATTTATAAAATCGTTTTGCTTGTTTTGCTGTGCATGCCGACGGGAAAATTTCAGAAAGAATAGCTGTGTAAGGATGAACAAAAATGAACGGAGTAAGGAAGAAAGATCAAAAGACAATTTTAGATGCCACTTTTGAAGAAAGCCGTAAGTTAGTTGACGAATCGTATGTTGAAGAAGCATTGAAAGTGTCAAGTAACAAGCAGGACCGGAATCGATTTTGGGGCGAAATGGTATGCGTACTACTTGGTGTAATTGGAACATTGGCGTTTGGAGTTAATTCTCATGGAGATCCTAATTCATCTTTTGAAATGAGTATAATTTGGTCATAGAAAGTATTTAATGTATTGATTTTATGTAATTTAATTATAACTTTTGGATTTATTTTATACGCGCTAATTGGGAAGATAAAAATTAGAAAAACTAAATTTTTAAGGGATTATGATTTTAATCAAAAAACTATTATTGGATTTGGTATTTCATGTATTTTTTTAACAATAATGTGGTTACCATTTACAGATGCATTTTTGCATTCAGCAATATTTGAGCTTCTGTATGTAATTCTTGATGTTGTCATTAGTTATAAGGTAATCATAAAACTCTATGGTGAGGAAATGGCAGTTTTGTATGGTGATGCTTATCAAAATCATCGGGTAAAGAAAGCCAGTAAAATAGCGGACTGGATTTCTAAAAATATTATTGTACTAGGGGCAATTCTTTTTGTAATCAAGGATTTATTTTCAGGATTAGGAAGTATTAGTGGTATTTTGGTTGGTGCTTTTGGCCCGTTACTTTTTATGACTGGCTGGTGGTTCGTATTATATATGTATTTGACAGATTGTAAAATATAAGTTGAACATTTAAGTGGACAAGAAAACCCATAA
>DSTMR04002__coassemble_1159_pt1 | contig 19818 bp, 13 predicted proteins | sample DSTMR04002__metabat2_high_PE_019 | metagenome-assembled genome bin DSTMR04002
GCCATCATAGTAAACTTCCTTATTTTGGCCTGCAATCCAGACATATTGATTTTTGACTTGAGCACCAGTTACAGTATCAAAGTATTGCCACTTGCCGTTAATCTTTTGCTGGCCATATACCATGTTGCCTAAGCCATCATAGTAAACTTCCTTATTTTGGCCTGCAATCCAGACATATTGATTTTTGACTTGAGCACCAGTTACAGTATCAAAGTATTGCCACTTGCCGTTAATCTTTTGCTGGCCATATACCATGTTGCCTAAGCCATCATAGTAAACTTCCTTATTTTGGCCTGCAATCCAGACATATTGATTTTTGGCTTGAGCACCGGTTACAGTATCAAAGTATTGCCACTTGCCATTAATATTTTGTTGGCCGTATACCATTGATCCACTTACTGGATTATAGTAAACTTCTTTATTTTGATCTGCAATCCATTGATACCCAAACTTCATTGCACCGGTTACAGTATCGAAATCGTACCAATAACCATTAATTTTTTGTTGTCCGTAAAGCATTTGGCCATTCTCAGGATCGTAGTAGACGGTCTTATTTTGATCTTTAATGTATTGAAAACCTGTAAGATTTTTCCCATTTTCTTTTAAATACCACTTACCGTTTTCATTGACTTGAACTGCATTGTCATTTTCTTGAGCTTGAATAGCCATGTGACTATCAGTCGTTACAACCGGTGCAACCCATACTCCTTGTTGGGCTGTTACTGAATCACCGATTACTTCCGTAGTATCATTAGGATTAATCTTCACAACATAACTTGGTCCCCATGTTGCGTTTAAGCCCTTTCCAGCTGCTTGATTACGGTTCGACATATATGCTGTAATCAAAATGTAATTAGTCGTATTACCTTGTGAATCCAACATTGGTACTGCATACCATGAATATTCTGATGTACGATCGTTATTTGGAACTGTCGCTGTCAGAACAACCCCTGAACCATTCAGTGGTTTATAATTTCCATCGAAACTATCAGCAACAAACCCTAACATTCCAACATTATCACCAATTTTTTTATTAGCCTCATTATTTAAAGCATCGTCAATTCCTCGATTAAGACGTGTATCAGTAAATAGATAGTATTTATCACCAATTTTTACTGTAACTGGTCGTTCAATTTCATCACTAACCATTGGAGTTGATACAACTGGAGCATATAACTTCGCAATTGTTGGATTCTCCTCTGTTCCACCAAGCTCCATCAAGCCAATACATGCATTGGCTAGAGACGCCTTATGAGACATATCTTTACTATTAATAATTGAAAATAAATCCTGAACATCTTCAGCAATTGTATTTTCACCATAATTACGAAGATCATAAATTTGATCATTATTTTGATAATTATAGCTACCCGTTCCAGCTTCAAATACTAAGTACCGTTTACCATCTTGCTCAAAAACGTGTGGATCACGTAAGCAAAAATCGTCCATCTTATCATTAGCATCTTTCCACTGTTGATAAGTTTGATAATAGTATCCATCACCAGCAAAAAGAATTTTGCGATTTGTAACATTATTAATAGTAATTCCATTACTATCACAGTTTAAGTAAATTGTTGCTGTAGCAATTTGCTGGTGATTATTTCCATCTGTTAAATCATCTTCTGTATAATAAAGCTGAATTGAGTTATCCGAATTTACGGTTGCTGAACCAGACCATTGTTGATGCTTATCAGACGCATTGAATCCAAAAATTGGTCCTGCACATTTCCAATCATTAAAGTTATCATCGCCATACTTGTTATATAACAAGTATAAATGGCCGTCATTCCAATCTTGACCATCCCCCATCATCCCAATAACAAGTTGGTAACCATTATAATTAACTGGAGTTCCATTATTAGCTTGAACTACTGGCCAAGAATCCCAAATATCAAGATTCTCAATTTTACCGGTTTGAGCATCTTTAGTAGTCGCTGCCGGGAAATTTTCAATTTTATCCTTGTCAAACTTTGGAATTGTAAATTGTTTATCCTCATCAATTAATGTCTTTCCATATTGTTTATATTGTGAATATGTCAGTTGACCGTTATAAGTTTCTCCATCAATACGCACTTTATTTAAAGCTTCAATTTCAGATTCTGATAAATTTGATAAATTTAAATTAGCCGCTTGAGCGACTTTTTTACCCATGTCATTTAATCTGTTATATATCGTTAACGCTTTCGAATCTGATAATTGCTTTTGAAATACCTCTGAGTTTTGTTGTGCCTCTTGGTCTATTTTCTGAGATAGCTCATTATTATAAGTATTAGCGTTTTCTTGTTGCCAATACTTTGACGTACTATTTTGCGCAGCCATCGGATCCACTGGAACGTTAGAGGATACTGACTTTAAATTGTTTTGTTTATTCTGAATAATACTTGATTTACTTGAAGAACTGCTCGAAATTTTATTTGCTTGTTTTGTAGCTAGTGATTTCACATTTGATGAAACACTTGATTTCTTTAAAGAATCTATACTACTTTTAGATGAAACGTTTGAATTAACTATATTACTTGAACTGTTCTTTGTAGACGAACTTGATTGAGCAGATAAATTGCCTTCAGATGAATTACTGCTTGAAACTACCTTACTACTAAAGCTATCTCTTTGCGAAGAACGCAACAAGACCGAATTAGAAGATACACTGGACGATTCCATTTGTGATGACTTAGAAATGGTTGTTTGATTCGTAGAAAGCGATTCTCCACTTACACTATTAGCATATACATTTTCAACAAGTGATGCTCCACCTATTCCGAGTGAAGTTGTAAAAATAGTAACTGCTACCCATTTTTTCTTACTTTTATAAAGCCTTATATGTTCTTTTGAAAAATTATTATTTCTCATTATGCTATTCCACCCTTAATATTTAATATTAGTATTTTAACATAAATACTAAATAGATTAAATAATTAGTTAAATAAAATATAATAACATTTAATATCACTGACCGATTTATCAATCATCTAATTTAATTATCAATATTAAAAAATACAATTGGCCATCTTTATTAGTTATCTAACTTAACTATCCGTGAAAAGAAACCGCAGCTTTGAAAACACTATTACATAATTGGCATGCCGCTTATACTGATCAACTTTTAAATGAGGAATGGTTTAATACGTTGGCTAATGTCACCGCTAATATCTATGCCCCACTACAAAACGGCCAATCAATGGAACTATCTGAAAGACTATACTTTTTAAATTTGTATTTAACTAAGTGTCTTGAAAAAATCGATTTAAATTTAATAACTCCAGATCAATTATCCTTTATTCACCAAATTAAAAAATGTGTTGACAATCATAATGATGAAATCTTATATAAAAAGTATTCTTTAAGTTAGTAATCTTTTACCATATTACACACTAAATAATTAGGATACATTGAGTCATTTGCTCATATTAACTTTATTTAAACATCATTAAGTACAACATAAGAAAATAGCTCGCAAGAATGCAGCTAATAATCTAAAAACTTTCTCCGGATTTATTTTAAAGATGAATTTTTGCAACCGTTTGCACAATTTGCTAACATGATTTATAATTAATAATGTTGATACAAATGAATTACTTTTCAGGGGTGAAAATTTCGTTTTGTATCACAAAATTTATTAAGTATATTCTCTACTTATCTCAAATAACTACTTATGACACTTACATAAAGAAGGGCTTGTTAAACCTGTGGGCGCTTTTAACAGGTCTTTTTTTATCACTTCAATATAAACCTATTTGAAATTGTTGAAAAAATTTTTTCACTGTTAAACTTAACTTTTCTCCACTTGCACTGTTTAAGTAATAACATTTTCATATTCAACATACACTTCCAAGTGATGCCATTTATACCTTTTACAACCCTAACGTTGATTAATTCATCAACTACAAGCAAAATTACGATCACAAATTTTCACAACTTACTTAAATTAAAGTACCAAACGTAACAAAATTTCTTTAAGCAAAAATATTTTGGACATAAGACATAATAAAAAGCCCTAGTTGATTTCTCAACTAGAGCCTCGCAAAGAGCGTTATAGATATGATTAGTGTCGATCTCCCTTACATCTTTATTGTACCGCTCATTCTTTTTTTAGGTTCAAAAAAAGCCTTGACTAAATCTAATTAATCAAAGCTTATTTTAATCAAAAATTAATGATGACGTCGACGTAATGACAACACGCCAGCTAACGCAGTAACAGCAATTCCAATGCCTGTTAAAATTCCCACTTTATTTGAGTTTTCTCCAGTCTGTGGCATTACTGATCCCTTCGCAGCATTGCTACTAATCTTCTTCATATTTTTATCAACTTTTTTAGTAGTTACTAATGAGGTTTTATTATTTTTATTAACAGAAACATCAGATTTAACTGAGGTTGCATGACTAGATACATTTTGTGCATTTCCAGCATCACTCATATATAATTCTAATGTATTTACTGCCGATTTATAAGCATCTAATTCATCTTGTAAGATAGCTTTTACAATCGGATTCTTTTCGTTTGCAATCGCCTTTTCTAATTCAGCAATTTTTTTATTAAACTCATTTATTAAGTTACGTGTATCTTCTTTTGTAGCTGTCCCATCAATGTAATTATTTACAGCATCTGTAATTTCATTAGCTGCATTAGCCGCATCAGCAAGAGCCTTTAATACGTCTTGATTATCTGTATCTCCATACTTATTAATGTCATTAGCAATTTTATCAATTTTTGGTTGCAGTGTATCAACAATATCGTTTGATTGTTCTGGACTTACATTAGGTATACCATTTCCATGATTACTTGAAGATACATTAGCTTCACTTGATTTACTTGATGAACTCGATGATACGCTAGCTTCACTTGATTTACTTGATGAACTCGATGATACGCTAGCTTCACTTGATTTACTTGATGAACTCGATGATACGCTAGCTTCACCATTAGTCAATAAATTTTTTAAGTTATTCCAAGAATTATAAACATCTTGGGCCATCTTTTGTTTTTCAGGAGACCCATATTTCATTTCAGTATCCAAGTTCTCTTTGGCATCTTCTAAGCTGTTATCTACACTCTTTAAAATAAAATCGCGGTCCTCTTTATTATCATACACACCGTCATCGTAATTCTTGGCAATTGTATTAATTGAATCATATGCAATCTTCGCACCATTTGCATCATACGATAAGTCATCATTATCTTTCCATTTATTAAAATCATCTAATAAAATATCATTTGTTGCTTTTACAGAATCTACCATTGAACCCTTTTTAACCGCTTCCCGGCTTTTCTTCATTAAGCGTGTAGCTTGACTTGACTTTTTAGAGCTCGTTTTACTTTTAACTGATGATGAACTTTGTAAATCTGATAGCACCTTTTTACTTTCTGACTTGGAATTAGATAAAGATGATGATTTTAAAACTACTTTGTTATCATTGCTTGTTGATTTTGACACAACTGAAGAGCTACTTACAACATTATTAGATGATGAGTTACTTGATTGCGAGACACCGTTAGCACTTACTGCCCCCGCACTTAATGTCGCAACTACTGTGGTTGATGCAGCAATAACCTTTTTTAGTCCTTTTTTCTTCATAAAAATCCCTCTACTTTCATTTTTTAACAACACTAATTTCACTAATGCTGTTTATATAAATGTTAATATATTAATTTATAGTATAAATTAAAATAAAATTATAAAAAGGTTATATTTTATTAATGAACAAAATTGCTGAATTGCACCATTTAGGTTTTTATTTTTTGAATTCTAATTCAATAGAAACTATTATTAGACATAATAAAAAGTCCTTATCGATTTCTCAATTAGGGCTTCGCAAAGAGCATTATAGATGTGGTTGTTGATCTCTCTTACACTTTTATTGTACCGCTTATTCTTTTTTAGGTAAAAAAGCTTTGACTAAATCTAATTAATCAAAGCCTTCTTTGAAATCTTCTAGTTAAGATTTATCAATGAATATATATCAAATGTATGAAACTTTCCATTGACATATTTATCATCTTCTAAAGTTCCCTCATATCTAAAACCCGCATTCCGTGCCACGTTTATACTCTTCACATTATCCGGTTCTACTTGAATTGTTAACTTATGCAAATTTAATTTCTCAAAACCATATAATTCAATTTGTTTTACACTTTGACTCATTATTCCTTGACCAACATATTCATTTCCTAACCAGTAACCAATATCTGCATGCTTATTACGTCGATCAATATCATGTAAATCTATCATGCCTACAACGTTGTTATTCTTTTCTATTACAAACGGGTACATTGTCCCTTTCTCTAATTCTTTGAGGGCATTTTTTACAAAGAAAACTTCATCTTCTATTTTTTTCACTTCTAGTGCCCACGGTAAAAATTTCCCTATTGTTTCACGTGAATTATTAATTAAGTTAAACAATGGCCTCACATCTGCTTTTGTAATTAATCTAATTTCACATTCATTCATAAAATCAACTCCTTATATTAAAAAAAACTTGATTAAATATCATAATCAAGTTTTTTGGCATCATTTTGGCATTTTTTAACCGATTTCGGCTACAATTCCATTCAATAATTAAAATTACTGTAAATGCCTATTTTACTAAGCCTTATTAAATCAATATTTTACTTTTTAAAGCTACCTGCAACTATTCGTATTCAATTGTTGCCGGTGGCTTTGAAGTAACATCGTACATTACACGATTAACATGTTTAACTTCATTAACAATCCGAACTGAAATAGTTTGCAAAACATCCCACGGGATCTGAGCAAAATCAGCTGTCATCCCGTCAATTGACGTTACGGCGCGAATGGCAACGGCGTAATCGTATGTCCGACCATCGCCCATTACCCCAACGGAACGAATTCCTGGAAGGGCAACGAAGTATTGCCAAATTTCCTTATCTAAGCCGGCTTTAGCAATTTCTTCCCGTAAAATTGCATCCGCATCCCGGACGATTTTTAATTTCTCTTCTGTAACTTCCCCAATTATCCGGATTCCTAATCCTGGTCCTGGGAATGGTTGCCGCCATACTAGGTTATGCGGCATGCCAAGTTTTTCGCCCAATTCACGAACTTCATCCTTAAAAAGCGTCCGTAATGGTTCGATCAACTTAAAGTCCATGTCCTTTGGAAGCCCCCCAACATTGTGGTGCGACTTGATCGTTTGGGCTGTATCCGTTCCTGATTCGATCACATCAGTGTACAACGTTCCTTGAGCCAAGAACTTGATTCCATCAAGTTTTTGCGCCTCATCATTGAAAACTTGAATAAATTCATTTCCAATAATCTTCCGTTTCTTTTCGGGATCAGTAACGCCCTTTAACTTATCTAAGAAACGCTTTTGAGCATCAACCTTAATGATGTTCAAGCCAAACTTGCCAGCTAAACTATCCATTACCTGTTGAGCTTCATTTTTTCGTAATAATCCGTGGTCAACAAAGATACTTGTTAATTGGCTGCCGATTGCTTTGTGCAACAAAACCCCGACAACTGATGAGTCGACCCCGCCTGATAATGCAAGAAGAACCTTCTTGTCACCGACCGTTTCGCGGATCTTCTTAACCTGCATGTCGATGAAATCATCCATTGTCCAGTTGTCGCGTGCCCCGCAAACATCAAAAGCAAACCGCCGTAAAATGTCGTTTCCGTATTCAGTATTGCGGACTTCGGCGTGGAATTGGATTCCATAAAACTTCTTTTCATCATTTGCGATTGATGAAATTGGGCAGTTGGCACTAGTTGCAACCGTCTTAAAGCCATCCGGAGCTTGCGTTACCAAATCACCGTGACTCATCCAAACCGTTTGTTCTGTCGGCAAGCCTTTGAAGAGCACTGCATCCTTATCTTGAACGGTAATCACAGCTTTACCGTATTCCTTGTTATCGGCCGGTTCAACTTTTCCGCCTGGAAGAATGTGGGCCATCAATTGCATGCCGTAACAAATTCCCAAAACCGGAATTCCTAAATTAAAGATTTCCGGATCGACCCGGAATGCGCCATCATCGTACACACTATTTGGGCCGCCAGAGAAAATAATTCCCTTAGGGGCGATCTTTTTGATTTCCGCTGCCGTCGTTTTGTGCGAAAGCAATTCCGAGTATACCCCGAATTCCCGGATTCGCCGGGTAATCAGTTGGTTATACTGACTGCCGAAATCAAGCACGATGATCTTATCAAAGTCGTTCATTTCACTTGTTGCCACGCTGTTCACCTCGTTATCAGATATTGGTTATAATTCTAAACTGATAACCGAATGATGTCAATCACTATTTGAATATTCGTCATAATTAACGGTGATTTTCTAATATTTACGCAATAATAGTTCGTTAATTATGTGATCATGCCCTTTTTCGATAATTAAATCCGCCCGGTTCTTCGTTGGCAAGATGTAATCCCGTAAATTAATATGGTTTACTTTTCGCCACGTCTCCTTCGCAATCGCAAAAGCTTCGTCACGTTTTCCCGGTTGAGCAAGGGAATAATAGTAATTATGCGGATCATTAAATGCGCCGTCTAACAGCATTTCGAACCGTTCCAAGTACCATCTCTTGATGTCTTTTTCATGCGCATCCACGTAAATTGAAAAATCAAAGTAATCACTTACGTAAATTCGCTGATTCGATGGTAGCTGCAACACATTAATTCCCTCAACGATCAGGATATTCGGATTATCGACAATATCATACCGGTTCGGAATAATATCATATATCTGGTGCGAGTACACTGGCGCGCTGGCCTTTTCACCATTCTTCACTTGATCCATAAACTTGATCAGCTTTTCCATGTCATAGCTTTCAGGAAATCCTTTGCGATCCATGATTCCGCGTTCTTTTAATTTGGCATTTGGATAAAGGAACCCATCTGTCGTGATCAATTGAACTTTCTTCCCCGGAAATGCTTCCTTTAACAGGATCTTCAATAACCGGGCTGTAGTACTTTTCCCGACCGCAACCGAACCGGCAATTCCAATTACAAACGGAACATTCTTCATTGGCTTGTCTAGAAAGCGTGCTGTCTGTTCCTGCTTAAACCGTTGAACGTTCAATTGCATTTCCAAATAATAAACTAACGGCATGTAGATTTCCTGCACGTCTTTCATTGAGATCCGGTCATTTAACGACTTGATCCGTTCAAGCTCTTCCGGAGTCAGCGGAACAATATTTTTTTCATAATATTCCCGCCATTTTTCCCGCGGAATTTTGAAATAATTCAATGATTCTTCCATTAATATCTTCCCCTCATTGCCATAACTAATTACGGGCGTTCAGCTTATACGTCGCTGGATCGACATTCGCAAACAACCGTGATAATTTGCCTTCCGCAAAGATATCCAACCGGTGCATTGCCCGTGAACAAATCGTATAAACTAATTGCCGTTCATCTTCATCATGGTAATTAGCATCATTGGCATTCCACATGATGATCGCGTCAAATTCCAGTCCCTTTGCCAAGTAAGCCGGAATTACCAAGGTTCCTTCGACTAACCGTTGATTTTCTGTTTTGATCAGCGTTGCCTGTTCTCCCCGGGCTTTAAGCTGGTCCGTCAGTTCAGCACATTCTGCCAGTGATTTTCCAATAATCGCGGTCGTCATGTGATCTGCTGCATTGCGGTGCAACTGGTCGACCACGTCATCGACCATCTTCGCATTTTCCGTATCAACGGTGATCGTTGGCAAATCACCATTCCGATTAAAGGCCGTTACCTTTTCGCCATTAACTAAAACACCCTTCGTAAAGTCGGTGATCTGCTTGGTTGACCGGTATGACTGGGTCAACTGAACAACTTTTGTTTTTTCAGGATCAAACATCGTTGAAAGTTCATTCAACAAGCTGTGACTGTTTTCCTTGGTGAAGATTGCCTGGTTAAGGTCACCCAGCATTGTAAAGTGCGCCCGCGGAAAATCAGTCTTCAAATAAGCAAGTTGATAAGCAGTGTAATCCTGAATTTCATCAATAAAGACGTGTTTAATATCATTATTACCGCGCTTCCCGGTAATCAAATCATACAGGTAAAGGTAAGCCGTTGTATTGGTCATTGATAATTGGCGCTTGATCAATTCCTGCTTGACCTTTTCCGTATGAGCCTGCCATTCATCCACCGTGATTTGATATTTATCCAATTTCACTAACTGCGGAACTGCCCTTAAAAAGTCGTAATACTGGCGGTTAATATTAATGAAGCGATTATGAATGATCGTTTGGCGAATCTTTTGAAAATGCTTCATAACGTAGTTCTTGGCCAAATAAAACATTTCGTCTTCGCCGCTTTCAAAGCTGTCGCGGTTTTTATTGCCATATAATTTGTTCAATTCTTCTTGGCTCAAATCCTGAACCGCTTTTTGGACCTTGTCCGTTTTCGCCGTCTTATTCAAGCGCCGGTGAAGAAGTTTTAATAATTCTTCCTTCGTTGCACTTAACCGGTTGCGCAAATGATAATTTTCATTAAAACCATAGTAAATTTCGCGAATCTTTTCCTTACTGAAGACGACCTTGCCCTGATATTTAATATCCTTAAAGTCCATTCCGCCCTTTTCAAGGAAAACAGCGTATTTCGTGGTGGCATTAAAGAATGCCAAACTATCCTTAAGCGTCTTGATTCGCTTGTTTGCGCCCTGGTTATTTTCTTCAAACCGTTCCTGCAACGTTTCAACGTGCAACCGCGGAACCCGGCGTTGCGTATATTGATAGAAGGTCATCTGGACCATATTTTGTTCGCCCAATTCAGGCAAAACCCGGTCAATATAATCATTGAATAACTGGTTCGGCGAGAACAAAATAATTTGACTTGAATTCAAATTTCCGCGGTACCGGTAAAGCAGGTAGGCGACCCGTTGCAGCACAGCGGAGGTCTTCCCAGAACCCGCAGCCCCCTGAACGAACAACAGATCAGATTGCGTATCCCGAATGATTTTGTTTTGTTCTTTTTGAATCGTTGTAACGATACTCTTCATCTTGATATCAGACGATTCATCCAACACTTCAAGCAGCATTTGGTCACCAACGGTTTCGTCGGTATCAAACATTGAAATGATTTTTCCGTCTTCAACCATGAACTGCCGTTTCAATTTCAAATCGACCGTTTGCGGACCATCCGGAGTATCATAGGTTACTTTTCCCAAGCCGCCGTCATAGTAGACGCTTGAAATTGGGGCCCGCCAATCATATACGAGAAAATGATCCGGAGTGTCGGAAAAACTAGCAAGCCCGATATAAATTGATTCCGGCTTGCTTTCGCCGGCTTCTTGAAAATCGATGCGGGCAAAGTATGGTTTCTTTTCAAGCTTTTCCAAGACTGCAAGTTCACGGGTCGCGCTTTTCCAGTTATTTTCCCGTTCTTGAAGAAGCTGTTGCTGTTGCCGCACCGACAGCGCCGTATCCATCATGCCCGAGTAAGTCGAGGTTTTGATCCGGACATTATTCTTAAAGTCTGCCTGAATTGCCCGCTCATCCGCTTCGGCATTTTGAATGTTCTGCTTGTCCTTCTTCTCAGCCTTTTGGATTTGGTCAACCACGTAATCCATTCGTTCCTGCTCTTGGCGTTTTTCCTGATCCATCTTCATTTTCCTTTCCGTTTTAAAATACAAGTTACAATATTATATCACAAAGGGAAGTTCAAAACGCGGAAAACGAACGGAAGATCCAAAGAAAGCCAAATTGAGGTTAATAATTCGCCTCTTTGGGGAAAATTAATTCCTTTTTCAGTTTAAACTTTCATAATTTAATCATATTTTTTGATTAGGATATTAAAGAACTAAACGTTTCATTTTACTTGCGTCATTTATTGGGCGCGGTAAAATACTTATTAATTGTTAACGGTCGCAGATGGTTTATTTGAAGTAGGTGAACGAATGCTCGCGCAAATTATTTATGCAATCTTCCATTTTCGGGAATACCTTTTTCCATTGTTGCAAACCCTTGGAAACTGGTCGTACGTTTTGATCTTCGCAATCATCTTTATGGAAACCGGCCTGGTCGTTTTCCCATTCTTACCTGGTGAATCATTGATTTTCTTCACCAGTACGATTGCGGCGGTCAAGGGTTCAGTTTTAGACATTAAAGTTTTAGTGGTCGTCTTTTTCTTGGCGGCCCTGATTGGCGATACCGTCAACTTTGAAATTGGCCGGCACCTGAAACAATTACCGTTTTTTGAAAAGCACCTCACCGAAGCCAAATTACAGACTGGCATTCGCTTCTATAAACGCCATGGCGGCAAAACCGTCATTTTTGGCCGGTTCATCCCTTTTATTCGGACATTTGTGCCGTTAATTTCCGGAACGATCGGCATGCATCCGCATCAATTCGCCTTCTTCAACGTGATTGGCGTGTTGTTATGGGTCATCGTCGGTTCCGCAGTCGGCTATTTCTTCGGCCAGGTTCCATTTGTTCAAGAACATTTTTCACAAATTTTTATCGCCATTGCCTTATGCGCCCTTGTGCCTGCAATGTTAATGGCCATTATTAATTTCTTAAAACGGCGTAAAGAAAATCAAATGAGATAGTAAATCACTGCAGGTTGCAGTGATTTTTTATATAATAATGTAAGTTATATCTAAATTCAGAGAGGGTTTTTATTTTATATGACACTTTCACTAGTCGTCGTCACGCTGGCGATCTTTGCAACGCCAATGTTGCTGTCGCGTTTTAAAATTTCAGTTTTACCGACTTCGGTTGCCGAGGTCATCGTCGGGATCATTCTTGGCCAAAGCTGCTTGCACCTTGTCAAGATGAATACCGTGCTTGATTACCTTTCAACGTTAGGCGTTATTTTCTTAATGTTCCTTAGTGGAATGGAAATCGATTTTTCTCTTTTTAAGAAAAATAGTAAAAATCAAATGACGCCGTTGGAATTAAAACAGGCAAATGCGCAACCGAAAGCCTCACCGCTGAAAACAGCCGTTGTTGCATACATTTTGAGCTGTGTGACCGCCGTTGTTTTGGCAGTTCTTTTCAAAGTTTCAGGATTATTCTCCAACTTTATGCTCGCAACGATTTTATTTGCGACCGTTTCCCTGGGCGTTGTGATTTCCCTGCTCAAGGAAAATGAACTGCTCAGTAAACCATTTGGCCAAACATTACTGCTCTTTGCGGTTTTAGGCGAAGTTGTTCCGTTATTGACATTGACGGTTTACTCATCGATCTATTCGGGCAAAGGTGAAACCTTGTGGCTGATCTCACTGATTTTTATTGCGGCCGCGTTATTCTTACGGCACTTCCACAAGTTTTTCTCCTTTTATGATCAAATCAATAAAGCCACCACGCAGCTTGACATGCGGCTTGCATTTTTCATCATCATTACCTTGGTAGTGATCGCTGAAAGTGTCGGCGCTGAAAACATTCTGGGAGCTTTCGTTGCCGGGATCGTTGTGAAATTATTACAACCGGAAAAGGAAACGCAACGAAAATTGGATTCAATCGGTTATGGGATTTTTATTCCGTACTTCTTCATCTTAACCGGGGTCAAGTTAAATATTCCAGCCCTCTTAGCATCACCGAAGACGTTGATTTTAATCCCGTTGTTCTTTATTGCATTTACGGTTGCCAAACTGCCGGCCTACTTCGGCTTTAAGACCCGGTTCACCAAGCAAAATTCCCGGGCGGCATCAATGCTCGCAACCACAACGATCACCTTGGTTTTAGCAACCTTGACCGTTGCGCAACAGTTACATGCGATTACTTCGCAACAATCTGGAGCCTTTATTTTAGCGGGAATCTTAACATGTATCTTTGGTCCGATGATGTTCAACAAGATGTACAAACCGGAACCGGAAGACGAAAAATCAACTCAGGTTCGAATCATCGGCGCCAACTTCATTACGATCCCGGCTGCTCAGCAACTCAGCAATGACGGCTATGACGTGAATGTCTACACCGATAATCAGACAGATTACAAGACATATCGCAATTCACGCGTTAAAGTTAACCTTGTAAAGACCCTTGATGCCGATGAATTGATCAAGCAGGAGATCTTCGATACCGATATTCTCGTGCTTGCCTATAATTCTGAAATCAACTATCATTTGGCATTGAGTGCTAAAAAGTACGGTGTTCGGGAAGTGCTGACTTACATTGAAACCCGTGATCCGAACAACACGATGGAAAAGGAACTTGAAGAAGCGGGCATTGATATCGTCAACAACTTCAGCATGGACGTTAACGTTCTTCGGACGGCAATTGAATCGCCATCAATGCTTCAAGTCCTTTCACACGGCGGCAATGCGCGGATCTATGAAGTGACGGTTACAAATGCCCGGTATGCAGGGCTTGAAATTCAAGAATTGCCGTTTATCAAAGACATTACGATCAGTCGGATCTTCCGCAATCGACGGTCAATCCCGCCTCACGGAAGTACCCGCATTCAATTAAACGACCACCTGATTTTTTCTGGCGAACGCGACGTTGTTCAAAAGATTCGCAAATCACTTGGACGCTTAAACGAAGAATAAATTTAATATAGATTGGGATCTTAATATAAAATGAAATCTGTTATAATTGGCGGAATTGAAAACGAACAAATTAATTTTAATTACACGATGACTGAACTGGCAAACCTTGCCGCCGCTGACAACATGGAAGTTGTCGGTGAAGTGCGGCAAAACATCGAAAAGCCGGTTTCAGCTACCTATTTTGGAAAGGGAAAGGTTGACGAAATTGCACGGCAAGCGGAAATGCTTGATGCCGAAGCCTTAATCGTCAACGATGAACTGCTTCCAACTCAAATTCGGAATTTGGAAGAAGAAACCGGGTTGGATATCATTGACCGGACAGCCCTGATTCTTGATATCTTCGCTTCGCGGGCTCATACCCGGGTCGCAAAATTACAAGTTAAAATTGCCCAGTTGCAATATCAACTGCCGCGAATCCGGACAGCAAGCATCAATAAAATGGACCAGCAGACTGCCGGCGGAAATACCGGTGGTGGCTTTACTAACCGTGGGACCGGGGAAACTCAGATCGAATTAAACCGGCGGGTAATTCAAAAACAAATTTCTAGTTTACGCAAAGAACTGAAAGAGGTTCAACGCGATAACGAAACCCAACGGAAAAAACGGAAAAAGTCAGATATTAAGTCCGTTGCCCTTGTTGGCTATACCAACGCGGGGAAATCAACAACCATGAATAACGTGCTTGATTTACTTGAGATCAACGACAGCAAACGCGTTTTTGAAAAGGATATGCTGTTCGCAACCCTTGATACGTACGTTCGCAAGATCGTTTTACCTGACAAAAAGTCATTTATTTTAAGCGATACGGTCGGATTCGTTTCAAAACTGCCGCACCAATTGGTTGAAGCCTTCAAATCAACCTTGCAGGAAGCCGCTGAAGCCGATCTGTTGATCCAGGTCATTGACATTTCAGACCCGAACTACCGCCAAATGATCAAAACAACGGAAAAGACGCTTGCTGAAATCGGGGTCGACGGCATTCCAATGATCTATGCCTTTAATAAGGCTGATAAGGCTGGCATTCCGTATCCATCCGTTGAAGGCAACCAGTTTACGTACTGTGCCCGTGATCAAAAATCAATTGAAATGCTGCTCAGCATTCTTAAAAAGGAACTCTTTAAGGATTATGAAACTGAAACTTTCTTGATCCCGTTCCAAGACGGGCGTTACCTTGACCTCTTAAACAAGAAAGCTAATATCAAGAAAACTGATTACCAAGCAGATGGCACTTTAATTACGGCTGAAGTTGCCCCCAAGCTGAAACAGCAGCTGGCAAAGTATATTGTTGAAGAAGATTAAAAAAAGAATGTGACTAGGTCACATTCTTTTTTTAATGCTTATATTTTTGACTTCGCCAATGCTTTTGCGGTGCCGGGGTCGATTGCCGCGGGCCGAATTCATCAAACGTTTCATGCTGACTGCGTGTCAGATGTTCTGGCGTTGATGATATCTCTGAACTGCTTGTAACCGTTGACCGACGTTGGTTCGTTGATGGCTCTTCAGCGGCTCGTTCACGGTACGCCACTTGAACCTGCACTCCATACGGCGTATCCTTTTCGATCAATCCTGTTCGGCCATTGATTTTTTCAGGACCGCCAGTGATTACCGCCGTTGCAAGATACAACTGGTACCGTTTCATGGCTTCACGGGCAGTCAACAAGCCGACTTCTTTGACCGTCGCAATTTCTTTTCGGTTGATTTGGTTTAATCCCCCGTAAACAATCAATGAATTGCCCTTCCGCGTCAATTCAAAATATGGTAATGCGACAGGGGCACTTAATGCGGGAACTGGCTTGCCGGTTGTCTGAATCTTTTCAGCGATTTCTTCCTCACTCAACCCTTGATAGTCAGCCTTCATGTAATCCATCCGAATCAATTCAGCTGCAATTTGTTGAATATTGTCGTGTTGTTCCATCGTGTGGACCACCGTTGCTGGAAGGAAGTCTTCATTCTTAAAGATTCCGTTTGTTTGAACGTAACCCGGTGCCATTTCCTTGCGTTCCTCTTCCGCCGCCGTCATCGGGTCTTTGCTTTGAATGTGCAAAACCTTCTCGATCCACGGTGAAATATCATATTTCGATTTTTTCGACTTGGTAAAGTAATATAAAATGTTCAAATACGTAAAGTAAAGAATCACTAAAAATGCCAGAATAAATAACGTTCCGCGCCCCCAGAAACCATTTTGGAAGAATCGGAAAGCAACGTACAACAAATAAAAATTCCCGATTCCGGCTAAAATCGTATAAATTCGATTCTTTAAAACCGTGCTCAAATTAACATAACTCAATGAGCTTCGAATCATATCAAATAGCGTAAACACTTACCTTTCCTCCTTTACTGTTGAGCCGCGCCGGCATTATTCTGATTTTGACCCTGGTTTTGTGCATTGCCATTCCCAGTTCCATTCGTTTGATTATTTGTTTGATTTTCATTGTCAGCATTGCCGTTTTGTTGAGCCTTTTCGTTGTTAGTTGGCTGATTATCGTTTGTTTGATTTTGGTCGTTATTGGCCGCGTTCGTGTCATTATCATTATTTTGATTGTCATTTTTTTCACGCTGAGCTGTCTGACCGCCTTGATCTTTCAGATTATCGTTATTCGCATTTTGTTTTTGCTGATTCTTTTGATTATCTGTTTGATCCTGATTTTGATCATTCTGCTGACTATTTTTTGCTTTATCAGTTGATTGATCCGTTGTTTTCTGTGAAGGGGTCGTCTTTTCAACCACCTCCGTTTTTTCGCCGGCTGGTTTGCTAAAGTCGATTTCCTGTGAAGGGGTCGTCTTTTCAACCACCTCCGTTTTCGGCTTTCCTTCAACTGTATGAGTAGCCGTATTCACAACCACGTTCGTTGCCCCTAAAGCAAGCACTGCTGAAAAGATTGCAAACGGGGTAATAAAAGGTGCAGTCCGTTTCATTAAATTCTCTCTCCTTCCGCCTGACCCATAATGGTTATCATTCTAAAAGGTAATTTTGATATATCTGCTAATGATTTTTGAATTTTTGCATGCATTCGTCACAGATTCCATAAATTTCAAAGCGGTGGCCCGTAATTCGATATCCTGGTAATTGCCGTGCAAATTGTTCCATTGGGCATTCATCCAGTTCACGGACCTTGCCGCAATTCGTGCAGATAAAATGGTGATGGTGAAAATGGTCAAAATCACATTGATACTTGACCTGTAACACTCCCTGCCGCGTCTGCATCTCAACGATCCCCAATCGATCAAAATCGCGAATATTGCGGTAAATCGTATTATGACTCATTTTAGGATACAGCTGATGCATAAACTCATCGACCTGCGACACGTTGATGTATTCACTTTGAAACTGATAAAGATACTTTAAAAGTTCTTTCCGTTGCTTCGTCAGTTTATAATTATTCCGCGATAAAATTTGTAACGCACTATCGATATCCGCCATTCAAAATTCCTTTCTGAATTATTGATTGCATATAATTTACCACCGGTCTAAATAAAAAACAATCTTTTTTCGCTATCTTTTCTGAATAAGTTGATCGATCAATTGAGTTGTTTTTTCCCAGCAATCATTCACGATCACCTGCGTATTATTTTGGATCTCAGCTGGAATCTGTAAATCCCGCTGACTTTCAAAACTGTTAATTCGTTGTTTAACCGCTTGCGCATCATCGCCACGGGCTAACAGCCGCTCTTTCAACGCTTCTTTATCCGAAACTTCAATGTGCCATACGTTGACCTGCTTTCCCAGCCGCTTAACATATTCAACCGCGCCGGCAGTGTCCACTACCAAGCTAACGATTGCATTTTTCTGCCAAGCCCGTTCAAGCCCTTCGCGTGAAGAACCGTATTGCTTTCCATCATAGGTTACCGATTCAAAATAGTGTTTTTGGGCAAAACTAGCTGGAGTTTCAAAATAATAGTCCACCCCGTCCTTTTCCTCTTTGCGTTTTGCCCGGGTCGTATGCGTTAATACCCGCGGAATTCCATATTGCTTTAACAGGTAATTTTGGATCGTTGTTTTGCCGGTTCCGGAAGCGCCGCATAAAATAATTAATTTTTTCATTGATAAATTCCTTCTCTTGTTGCATCTTTATCGATAATATAATATACTTACAAGGTACTAATTTGCTATCTTAGCTCAGCAGGTAGAGCATCACCATGGTAAGGTGGGGGTCGTCGGTTCAAATCCGATAGATAGCTTAAATAAACTTCATTAACTTTTCAAGTCCTTATGAAATCAACGTTTTTCATAGGGATTTTTATTTTAAATAAGGATAAATGCACGAGGAAAATGAATTAAATGCACAGAGAATGCACAGCATTTTGAAGCTGTGTGCATGAAAAATCACGAGGAGTTGTTACAAACGTTGACATAACAGACTTTATGCCTGTTTTTTGTGTGCATCAAGTCAATTATCTTCTTTTAGAACAATCATTTGGACAAATTCACACTTTTATGTGCATTTTCACTTTTTTGTGTGCATTTTTAAAATTCAAAGTCTTTTCCGTTTATAATAACACCATCATAGCAGATAGGCGGTGATAACCGTAAACTATGATAAAGTTTGTAAAGATTACTCTGATACCGATATTGCTAATGGTAAATGTGAACTTTCACAAGTTTATAACCAGTATCTTCCACTTGTTCGAAGTGTCTGTAAACGATATTACCTCCATTTATATGATACGGATGATTTGCAACAAGAAGCTCTAATCGTATGTCACAAATCTATCCAAAGATATAATTTGGATCATAAAATTTCATTCGGAGCTTTTTATAAATTAAATCTTGAGCGCCATTTTTGCAGCCTTCTCCGTCATGAAAAAAGTCAAAAAAGAATGGTTGACTCAATCGCAACATCGTATGAACAATATCTTGAAGAAACTGCAAATGAAATTTGTGATCAGACCACATCTTATTTTAGTGGTATCGAAGCAACTTTCTTAAGTAAAATTGATTTTATTGACACTCTTGTTCAACTCTCAGCTTTCGAAAAAAGCGTTTTGCATTTACATTTAACTACCCACAAAAATAAGAATGAAATTGCAACTGAATTGAATGTTAAAATCGAAAAGATCTATTGTACTTTCTATCAAATCAAGAAAAAGTTAAGAAACAAGTTTGGTGACTAATTCAGAGTAATCAAAAATTTCTGATTTTATTCAGAAAAACAATAAGAGACCGTGACTTCAATCACGGTCTCTTATTTCATATCGAATCGAAAGTTATCAAGCGGAAGACGGGATTCGAACCCGCGACCCCCACCATGGCAAGGTGATGTTCTACCACTGAACTACTTCCGCATAACAAGCACGGCAACTTCCTACCCTCGCAGGAGGCGTTCCTCCAACTACTATTGGCGTTTTGAAGCTTAACTTCTGTGTTCGGAATGGAAACAGGTGTATCCTTCAAG
>DSTMR04002__coassemble_1529_pt1 | contig 14147 bp, 11 predicted proteins | sample DSTMR04002__metabat2_high_PE_019 | metagenome-assembled genome bin DSTMR04002
AATTCTCGCTGGAGTGCCTCCTGTGATTTAGTGACTTATGTCACAGCCTCTTTTTTAATGCTTTCTGAATTTGATATTAGTAAATCCTATTTATAATTAATTTTATTATAAATATTAATTATCAATTTAATTCTTTACGTTGGGGTCGCTGAAAGGTTTAAGGGTTAAATTGAAGTTAGGAGAAGATACTATGGGATTAGGTAAATTCGGAATTGGTTTATTATGTTTAGTTGGCGGTTCAGTAATTGGAGCAGGTGGCTATTCGGTTTATACTCATCATCATGAAAATCAAGAAACGGTTCGGGTAAGTCAAAAAAGTTCTGAAACCAAGTCTTTAAACTCAAACAAATTAAACAGCGAAAGTTTGCAAAGTGAATCATCAGAAAGTCAAAATCAGGTTGAGTTTAGTAGTCGGTCAACTAATAATATTAATTCACGGTCTTCAGTGGTAGCAAATAACCAAGGAAACGGTGAGTTATATAACGCAAGTAATCATACTTTTGCCGGCTATCATAATATTCATGAGTTATGGAATAGCGGCTATACGGTTACATCATATTTAATTAAAAAATGCGGTTATACGGCAGATCAAGCGCATAATTATATCGATCAACACTTTAGTGAAATTCGTCCATTCTTAGGTTCAGGTGAAATTCAAACGTATTATGAAAAACTAAGAAGCGAAGGACGTTCAATTAACGACAATTAAAAGGTCAATTATTTAAAAATATATTAATCCTTTTCAATCTACTTTCCATTCCAAAACAATTCCGGTAAACTGAACCTACCACAGGTAAGGAAGCGGGAAAGTTGAAATTAAATAAGGATTTAATGGGGTTATTGACTCAAGTTGCGCTCAAAAAGAGTGAACTTGGATCGGTTGACGGATTATATTCTGTTCGAATCAAAAATGAATATGGGTATTTTATTGTTTATATCGGGACCCGGAAAACGTTGATCAAAGGATTTAGTCGGGTTGCAACGAATGAAAATTTGAGAATTGAACTAAGCTCGTTAGATGATGATCAAACGTTGCATTACGTTGCGGTTCCGGACGTGTTAGTATTGGAAAAGAGTTTAATGCTGATGCTGTACCGCATCGGAAGGTTAAATCAACGCATTATTGAAGATGCGAAAAAATCAAATTAAACGAAAAAGAAGCTGGACAACTAAGTCCAGCTTCTTTCATAACGTTAAGTAAAACTATAAAGTATCAATGAAGATTTATCTTTATAGGGTTAGTTGAGTTTCTAACCATCTTTAATGGTAAATCAATTACAAAAAATAAGCAACACATATTAGAAAAATGTTTATTTAAATTACAAATTTTTCACATTAAATTTAAAATAAAAAGAAGTTCATTGCGAACTTCTCTTAACTCTCTTATGTACTTTTACATTATATAGGGTTTTTAATGAGTAAGAGCAAGTATCTATGGAATACTGGAAGAGATACTTAGTGAAATAAAGTTATAAGAGAGGAATTTTTAGTGCAACCGATTGCACAAACTTTATTTTACATGAATAGTTTTAAAAATCAATTCAAAGCCAAACTAAAATTGAAATGATTTATTAAAATTTTTCTATAAAAATAAAGGTTGCGGTGAATCGCAGCCTTTATTTTTTATCTTCTTCTTTGGCGTTCGGTGCTTTAAGAAACATCGATACAAAATTAATTAAGATCCAGCCGGCAATCATTGGGATCAAACCGCTTGTTACAAAGTTGAATGGAGCACCATTCAAAGCGGAAATAATGTATCCGAATACTTCACCATAAATTGCGCACCAAAAGAGAATTGTAAGTTGTTTTAACATGTTAACAACACCTCTTTACTTGTAGTCTAGTATAGTTTGATAATTTTTTCAAATCGTTCTTTAAGAGAATCTTATCGAATCTGATATAATAAGGATAATAGTGATTAGAAAGGAGATTGTGATGTTTAGTCCATTACAGGTAATCAGCAGTTACAGTTTGTTGCAGAGTACATTAAAAATCGATGAATATGTTAATCGCGGGAAAGAACTGGGTTACCAGGCATTGGCATTAACGGATATTAATGTAATGTACGGTGTGCTTGACTTTTACCATGCATGTCAAAAAGCCGGCATTAAGCCGTTGATCGGATTAACATTGCAATTGAACGGTAAGGGGACGGATCCCCAAGAAATCATTTTATTAGCGCAAAATAAGAACGGCTACCAAAATCTAATGAAAATTTCGTCAGCCAAGATGACGGTCAACGGATATGAAGCAGGCGAAGGTCCGCTAACACTGGAACAAATTCAAGCATTCACGCAAGATTTAAAGGTGATCATTACTGAGAAATCACCAGTCTTTGCGGGAATCCGCAATCATAGTTTTGAAGTCGCAGCTGATTTTGGAAAGCAGTTGTTGCGGTTTTGGCAACCCGAAGATGTTTATTTAAGTGTTAACCCGCAAATGGACGATGACCTGGTTTACGGTTTGCGCCAGCTTCAAAATCAGACTGGGATTCGATTGATCGCAAATGAGCCAGTCAAGTATCTCCATCCGGAAGAAGCATTTGATCTGCAGGTTTTAAATGCGATTGGAACAAATGCAAAGTTGATGCCGGAACAGCTTGCAGCCCCACTCAAGGGCGATGACTACCTTAAATCAAGCGAAGAGCAGTATCAGGAATTTATTCAGTCAGGTCTTGAAGACTGTTGGCAAACGGCATGTTCCTTGGTTGATCAAATTCAAATCAATCTTGAATTTCCACCAACGCAATTACCGCATTATGCGACGCCGGATGGAATTGATTCGGCAACATATCTGCGGCAGCTTTGTCAGTCAGGCTTGAAGAAACGGCTAGCGCAAATCCCGAATGCTGATCCGCAACAATACCAGCAACGGCTTGATCACGAATTAGAAGTCATTCACCGGATGGGATTTGATGATTACTTTTTGATTGTGTGGGACGTTACAAATTTCTCCCATACGCATGATATTTTAGTGGGACCAGGACGGGGTTCCGCCGCCGGTTCACTGGTGTCATATACCTTATTTATTACTGATGTTGACCCAATCAAGTACGGCTTGCTGTTTGAACGGTTCTTAAATGAAGAACGGGCACAGATGCCGGATATCGATTTGGATATTCCTGACCAAAAACGAGATGAGATCATTGACTACGTTCATCAAAAATACGGGCAAACGCATATGGCTCAAATCATTACGTTTGCGCACCTGAATGCACGGCAGGTAATTCGCGATGTCAGTCGGGTAATGGGGCAGAATACATTTGAAGTTTCTAATTGGTCAAAGGCGATGCCGCGGTTGCACAATGTTACGTTAAAGAATGCGTACCAGCAATCGCAACCGTTGCGCAATATGTTAGCGGACAGTAAATTAAACCAGAAAATCTACAAAACGGCGATGGCACTTGAAGGCTTGCCGCGGCAGTACAGTACGCATGCTGCCGGGGTGATTTTGAGTGATCATGATTTGCGGGAATTTGTTCCGGTGCAGATCGGTGGTGAAGGAATTTACCTGACCCAATTTGCGAAGGAGCAGGTTGAAGAGGTCGGCTTGTTGAAAATCGATTTTCTTGGATTGCGGAACTTAACGATTTTGGATAATGCGATCCACTTTGTTAAACGCGACTTTGATCGAAATTTTGACATTCATCAAATCAATTTGAAAGATTCGCAAACGCTGCAAGTCTTTCAAAAAGCGGATACTGCCGGGATCTTCCAATTCGAATCAAGCGGGATCCGAAACGTTTTGGAACAGTTGCGGCCGCAACGATTTGAAGATATCGTTTCAACTAACGCGCTGTTCCGCCCGGGCCCAATTCAAAATATTGATGAGTTTATTCGGCGGAAAAACGGCCAGGCACCGATCACGTACCCGAATCCGCGGTTAAAACCAATTTTGCAACTCACTTACGGAATCATTGTCTATCAGGAACAGGTCATGCAGGTGGCGTCTGAAATGGGCGGTTTTACGCTTGGCCAAGCGGATTTGCTGCGGCGGGCAATGAGTAAAAAGAAGCAGGATGTAATTGACCGGATGCGGGATCAGTTTATCCAAGGAGCGATGCGGAAAGGATATAAGCAGGCGGATGCAATTCAAGTTTACGAATTTATCGAACGATTCGGAAACTATGGCTTTAACCGCTCGCATTCGGTGGCATATTCAAAATTAGCTTTTCAGTTGGCGTACATTAAATGTCATTATCCGGCAGCCTTTTATGCAGCGGTCCTAAATTCCGTTGTTGGTGCCGCTGAAAAGACGCGCAATTACGTGATGGAAGCGCGTGAACGCGGCGTTCGAGTTCATTTGCCGGACGTTAACCAAAGTCAGATCTACTTTATTTTAAAGAATCATGAAATTTACTTTGGATTCCGGAGTATTCGAAAGTTGCGGATCGACTTTATTCAGGCGCTTTTGAATGAACGGAATGCAAATGGCTATTTCCACGGTTTAGTCGATTTCATTCGGCGCATTGATAATAAGTTTTTAAATCAGGAAACGTTGGAAGCCCTGATCTATGCCGGCGCATTTGATTCATTTGATTCCGATCGCAGTCATTTGCTTGCGGAAATGCCAGGAATTCTTGAAGGCATCAAGTTGAGTGGCGGCAACGTTGACCTGTTGAAGCAATTAATGCCGAAAAAGGCGGCGCCGACAGCAGGGTTATCTGCCAACGAGTTATTGGAAAAGGAAGCCGAATATCTTGGAACGTACGTATCCGGGCATCCGATCGATCAATACCGGAAACTGATTGAAATTTACCGTACGATTCCGGTCAATCGGATTCAAGTCACGAATTTTGTGCGGACGATTTTATATGTTAAACACGTTAAGCTGATTCGGACTAAGAACCAGACGCAGATGGCCTTTGTCGATGTCAGTGATCCAACCGGCGAAATCGAAATGACGGTTTTTCCGCAACAGTTTGCTCAATTTGGCGGGCTGTTGCATTCGGGTGAAGTTTTGATGATCACCGGTAAGGTTCAAGAACGGAACGGCAAGCTGAATTTGGTTGCAAATACGATTCAACGGGCCGCTGAAATCAGTGATCGCTGTTATTATTTGCGCGTTGATCAGTTGAATGCGCTTTTGCGGCAACAGTTATTGCAAGTAATGCGGCAAAATCACGGCTCGGTTCCGGTGATCGTTTACGAAAAACAGCGGCAACGAAAAATTGCAATGGAGCAACAGTACTGGTTAAGTGATTCAGCACAAACCAGGGCAAAATTGGTTCAATTACTCGGGAAGGGTAACGTTGTCCTTCAATAAAAAATGGGTAAAATTGGTCTAAACCATCAAGTGCGCAGGAACCCTTAAATCCTCCGAAAATCCTTAAATATAATTGAAAATATTTAAAGACAACTAAATTTAAAAGTGATAAGATAGTAATCGGAGAATGTATATTATTAGATTTATTACTCGAGGTGAAAACAAGTGAAACGCATTGGTATTCTTACAAGCGGTGGCGATTCACAAGGAATGAACGCTGCTGTTCGTGCCATTGCTCGTTCTGCAATGAGCGCTGGTCTCGAAGCTTATGGAATCAACTACGGATTCAAAGGGTTAGTTGAAGGTAACATCTTTAAGATGAACTCTAAAGAATTAGACGGCATTATCAATCGTGGCGGTACAATTCTTTATTCAGCTCGTTTCCCAGAATTCGCCCAAGAAGAAGTTCAACTTCAAGGGATCGAACAACTTAAGAAGTTCGGGATCGATGCTTTAGTTGTTATCGGCGGCGATGGTTCATATCACGGTGCTGAAAAACTTACAAAGCACGGTTACAATTCAATCGGTGTTCCAGGAACGATCGATAACGATATTCCAGGAACAGACTTTACGATTGGGTTCGACTCTGCAGTAAATGTTGCAACCGAAGCCCTTGACCGGATCAACGACACTGCAACTTCACACCAACGGACATTCGTTGTTGAAGTTATGGGTCGGGGAGCAGGCGATATCGCATTATGGGCTGGAATTGCTGCAGGTGCGGATGCAATCGTTATTCCTGAACGCGATTATGATATTGAAGCAATCGCAAACAAGATCAAAGAAAACCGTGAAAACGGCAAAGATCACGCTTTGATCGTTCTTGCTGAAGGCGTAATGTCAGCACAAGAATTTAAAGAAAAATTAGATCAATACGGCGACTTTGACAGCCGGGCTGTAACATTGGCTCACATCCAACGTGGTGGCGTGCCAACAGCTAAGGATCGGGTATTGGCAAGCCGGTTAGGCGACTATGCCGTACGTTTATTACTTGAAGGTAAAGGCGGTTTGGCCATTGGTATCCACGACAACAAGCTTGTTGCCACAGATATCATTGACACATTGGAAAACCACAAGCACAAGACAGATGTCTCATTGCTTGACTTAAATGATCGTTTAAGATTCTAATTTGACAGAAGGAGAACTAACTCATGAAAAAGACAAAGATTGTTAGTACACTTGGACCAGCAAGTAACGATTTAGACACAATCGTTAAGTTGATCGAAGCTGGCGCAAACGTATTCCGTTTCAACTTCTCACACGGTGACCACGAAGAACACTTAGGTCGGTTAAACCTTGTTCACGAGGCTGAAAAGAAGACTGGTAAGACAGTTGGTATCTTACTTGATACAAAGGGTGCTGAAATTCGGACAACTGTTCAAAAAGACGGCAAGATCGAATTCCACATCGGCGATGAAGTTCGGATCTCAATGGACGACTCAATCGAAGGTACAAAAGAAAAGATCGCTGTTACATACCCAGGACTTTACGATGACGTTCACGAAGGCGGTCACGTATTGTTTGATGACGGTTTGATCGACATGCAAATCGAAAAGAAAGATGACGCAAACCGTGAATTGGTATGTAAAGTATTGAACGAAGGTGTGTTAGGTTCACGTAAAGGTGTTAACGCTCCTGGCGTATCAATCAACTTACCAGGGATCACAGAAAAAGACTCAAGCGATATCCGCTTTGGTTTGGATCACGAAATCAACTACATCGCTGCTTCATTCGTACGTAAGCCACAAGATATCTTAGATATCCGTGAATTACTTGAAGAAAAGCACATGGAACACGTTCAAATCTTCCCTAAGATCGAATCACAAGAAGGTATTGACAACTTTGATGAAATCTTGAAGGTTTCAGATGGTTTGATGATCGCTCGTGGTGACATGGGTGTTGAAATCCCACCTGAAAATGTTCCTTTGGTACAAAAGTCATTAATCAAGAAGTGCAACGCTGTAGGTAAGCCGGTTATCACAGCTACACAAATGCTTGACTCAATGATTGAAAACCCACGTCCAACACGTGCCGAAGCATCAGACGTTGCTAACGCTGTATTTGACGGGACAGATGCAACAATGCTTTCAGGTGAATCAGCAAACGGTGACTACCCTGTAGAAGCTGTTGCAACAATGGCACGGATCGACGTTAAGGCTGAAAACGCATTACGTCAATACAAGAACTTCTCAATCAACGACTTCGACAAGACAGACGTTACAGAAGCAATTGGTCGTGCAGCTGCAGAAGCAGTTGAAAACTTAGGCATCAAGACAATTGTTGCCGCTACAGAATCAGGCTACACAGCTAAGATGATTTCTAAGTATCGTCCAGATGCAGACATCTTAGCCGTAACATTCGACGATCGTACACGTCGCGGCTTGATGGTTAACTGGGGCGTATATCCAGTTGTTGCTGAAAAGCCAGCTACAACAGATGAAATGTTCAAGTTAGCTACAGAAGAAGCTAAGAAGGCTGGCCTTGCTAAGGAAGGCGACTTAATCTTAATCGTTGCCGGTGTTCCTGTTGGCGAAAAAGGTACAACAAACATCATGAAGATTCAATTAGTTGGTTCTGCATTAGTTAAGGGCCAAGGTGTTGGCGAAGAAACAGTTATCGGTAAAGCCGTAATTGCTAAGTCAGCAGACGAAGCTAACAAGAAAGCTGAAGAAGGTTGCGTACTTGTAACAAAGACAACTGACAAAGACTACTTACCAGCAATCGAAAAGGCATCAGCATTAGTTGTTGAAAACGGTGGTTTAACATCACACGCAGCTGTTGTTGGGATCTCAATGGGTATCCCAGTTGTTGTTGGTGCTGAAAACGCAACAGACGCTATCAAGGAAGGCGAAACAGTCACAGTAGACAGCCGTCGTGGTTCAATCTACCGTGGTGCTTCAAGCACTCTCTAAGATAGAGTTCAAATGAATATCACCGATTAGTTTAAATTGCAAGACGTTGCAAATTAAGCTGAGTGGATTGAAGGTCGCACTCGACGGGGTGCGGCCTTTTTTTGATAGTGTAATTCATTAAATATGCTTTAAAATCATTAGCATTGTTTAAAAACAATTGACATAGACTACTGAAATTAAGTACACTTTAACTAACAATTAAACGGCTAGGAATATAAAGAGCTGGCATAGTGGATACACACGATGACCCAGCAGCAACGTACCTTTCGCGAAGGCAACGTGCTCCAGTGTATAGCGATATTCTTCATGACGTCTGGAGAATATCTCCAGACGTTTTTTTGTTGGTTAAATTAATTGAAGGAGGACATGTGAAGAATGAAGTTTACGGTCAAAATGCATGTTGAAATTGAGAAAGCTAATGATTCAAACAGCAGTCATCCGCACAGCTGGGCAGAAGCGATGGTTAAACATGCAAAGAAAGTTAAGTAACTAATGGAATGGGAGAGGGTTTGTAAGTGAAGGTTATTAGTTGGAATGCGTCAATGAAGTTTCGGGAAAAGTTCAAAGTGCTTGATGAACGCTACCATGCGGATCTATATATTATTCAAGAATGTGAAGACCCGGCGCGGTGCAACAACGCGGCTTACAAGGACTTTGCTCGAAATTATTTATGGATTGGCGAAAATAAGAACAAAGGTCTGGGTGTATTTGCACGTCCGGGAAAGAAACTGGAAAAGATTGAACTTGATGGCCACTATTTACGTTATATGTTGCCGTTCAAATTTGAAGGAAAGATGTTTTCCGGAATCTAGGCATATATGCGGTATGTTGAAGATCTTGTTGTTTACTTCTCAATTTATCGCGATTATTTAAAGGAGAAACCGGTGGTAATTGGCGACTTTAATAGTAATGTGATTTGGAATAAGGAACACGGAAATCGCACTCAAACGGTGCTTAATAAAGAGTTCGAAGATGCAGGTTTGAAGTCGGTTTATCATGAACTAAATCGTGAACAGCAAGGTAAAGAAACGCAAGCCACTTTTTATATGTATCGGCATAATGATCGCCCATTTTATATTGATTACTGTTACTGTGATCCAGCTGAGGTAAAGAAGTTTGAAATTGGAAAATTTGATGATTGGGCTGGATTAAGCGATCACATGCCATTGGAGGTTGAATTTTAGTGAAAGAAAAATTAACGGAAGAACGGTTAAATGCGTTAGTCGAAGCAGTGCGCAAGGAACTTAAGGAAAATGATTCGGATGTGCTTTACTTTGATGAGTGTGATTATTTTTGGCCACGTGATCAAAAAGGAAATGATATTGAGGCAACCGATTTTGCGGACGATTTGGGGATTAAATTGGGATTATTTACAAGAGTAAATCGCTCAGGTGAGCTTGAAATTTATACCAAGCATTCGAGAATGTTTGTTTTGATTCAAGGTAGTTTGGTCACTTTTGCTCTAATTGCTATGTTTTTTCAATTCCCAATTGTAATAATTGTAAATATATTTGATCCTAGTTATTTTGTCAGATTGATTATGGGAACAGTATCAATTAAAATTTTTATGATGATAAAGAAACGTGGAAAATTAAGTACGCTTGATGAGATTTAAAAATAATATGGGCTATTGTAGAATTTAAAATTTTATTTATTTGACGGATAGTTTAAAAGCAACCTCTTCCGGTGAGGAAAAGGCTGCTTTCTTATACGGTATAATAAAAGAGAGTGAAAACGAAAAGAGGCAATTTATCATGGATCATCAAAAATTAATGCAGGAACTTATCGATTTCAGAAACTCACGTGGATGGGATGAGGCCCATTCCTTACCAAATTTAGCAAAGTCAGTAAATATTGAAGCTGCGGAAATTTTGGAGATTTTTCAATGGAAAAAGACAAGCGATGAGTTAAGTGAAGATGAAAAAACGCATTTAAAAGGTGAAATTGCAGATACGTTAATTTATCTATTTTACATGTGCGACCGGTTGAACGTTGATCCAATGGACGTGATGAAGGCGAAGCTTGAGTATAATAAGGGGCGAGAATGGGATTGAGGAAAGCTCAATTTTTATAAATATAAAGTTGTAATGATTTGAAAAAGTAAGTTTACTATATGATAATGAAAGTACTTATAGTTAAGGAGAGGAAAAAAGTGTTCATTAATTTTAACACAACACAACACAACACAACACAACACAACACGCTGATTATGTAGGTCAACGTTTATTTGTCAAGCAATTTAATCCGTTTTTAAGTGTATTTTATATGCTTAAAAACGGATTTTTTATTTTGAATGGAGGTGATTGCTGTGATTAGGGATCATCTTCAAGAAAATGAAAATGTTAAACCAAACACGGCATTTTTAGAGGAATTAAAAAATAAACTGCCAGAGTTTTTCAATGATGAAGGGTTTGACATTGAAAAATTTCAAAATGCATTAAAAGAAAATAATATTAATGAATTTTCTGATGGTTATCAATTAAACTTTATCGGAAAAGATTATGCTCGAAAACAAGCTGGTAATGCACCAACTTCTGTAATTGTCCCGGATAACGAACATAATCAAAAAGAAGAAAATAAGAATAGTAAAAATTTATTTTTTACAGGTGATAATTTAGAAGTTTTGCGTCACTTAAGAAATAATTATTCAAATAAGATTGATGTAATTTATATTGATCCACCATACAATACCGGGAATGATGATTTTGTATATCCTGATAAATTTGAATATTCTGATAAGCAACTTAAGGAAGTTTTTGGAATGTCAGAAGATGATGTTTTAAAATTAGATGCTTTAAAAGGAAGTAAAAGTCATTCAGCTTGGTTAACTTTTATGTATCCAAGATTATGGTTGGCTAAACAATTATTAACAGATGATGGGGTTATTTTCATATCAATTGATGATAATGAAGAAATTGATGTTGAGATGCTTTTAGGAGAAATTTTTGGTGAAAATCAAATAGAAAACTTAATTTGGAATAAAGAGTCAGATGGAAAGTCAGGCACATTAAAACAGGTAAAAACGATAAGAAAGATTCATGAATATGTTGTAGTTGGTTTTAAGAATAAATGGAACACAACTTTTAACAAGGTTCATGAAGCAAAAAAAATAAAGACTGGAAAACTTCAGACAGCAAACTTGGCAGTCAATTCTGAAAAGGAGGATGAGAATCATCAAAATTATTTTACAATTACTAATCCAAATGGTGAAAAATTTACCCGACAATGGAAATGGAATAAAGAAATTATTAATGAACTTATAGATCAAGACTTAATATATTGGGGTAAGGATGGTCATAAACAACCACGATTAATAATACCTGAAGATAATCGAAGAACGATTTATTTGGAATCAATCTTAAATTATGGGGGAACAACAGTTGGAAGAAAAGAAGTTGAAAATTTAATTAGTAAAGGAATATTTAGTTATCCTAAGCCGACTGTTTTAATAAAAAAATTATTGGAGACATCAAGTAGTACGAATTCAATTATTTTGGACTTTTTCGCCGGCTCCGCAACCACAGCTGATGCTGTAATGCAATTAAATGCTGAAGATGGTGGAAACCGTAAATTTATCATGGTTCAATTACCTGAAAAAACATATGAATTAGATAAGAATGGTAACAAGAAACCAACAAAAGGCGGAAAAGCAGCTTTTGATGCTGGATATATGAGTATTGATGAGATTAGTCGTGAGCGGATTAAACGAGCTGCCAAGAAGATTAAAAATGAAAATCCTGATTTAAGTGAAGATTTTGATGGTGGATTTAAGCACTATCGGGTTGTATCCCCAGAAAAAGAAACTCTTGATAAAATTTATGACTTTGATCCTGAAAGATACGAATTGTTTTCTGATATGGTTGAAAGTTTTTCGAGTTCAGCTTTAGGTGTACCTGGAAATGCGAGTGGTGAAGATACTGTTCTAACAACATGGTTAGCAGAAGATGGCTATGATTTTAATGCTGATGATTTAGTTAAGTATGATTTTGCGGGATATAAAGCATTGGGTATTAAAGATACACGATTATATTTAATTGATGGTAATTTACATCCTGAACAAACAAAAGAATTGTTAAACCAGTTAGGAACGAATAAAGTGAAATTCCAATCAATTGTGGTTTATGGATATTCATTTAATGTAATGGATATGAGAGAACTTGAACGCGGACTTTCACAATTGAATTCAAAGGTTAACTTGGTTAAGAGGTATTAATTATGAAAATTGTTTTAGAAGAATTACAACATCAAAGTGAAGCCTTAAAGCGAATTAATGACAGTTTTCCAGCAATTGATAATGCTAAAAGTAATACTTTAAATTTTGCTAATCCACTTATTGAACATGCATACGAAGAAGATCACTTTATTGATATAAAAATGGAAACCGGAACAGGAAAAACATATGTCTATACCCGAATGATGTATGAACTTCATAAGCGTGGAATTTTTAAATTTGTGATTGTTGTTCCATCACCAAGCATCAAGGAAGGGACAAAGAGCTTTATTGAAAGTGACTATGCCAAGCAACATTTTAGTCAATTTTATGAGAATACTCATATTCAGTTAAACGTTATTAATAACGGTGATTTTAAAGCGAAGGGTGGAAGAAGAAATTTTCCGTCGCAATTAATTGAATTTATTGAAAGTTCACGTGCTAATTCAAATCAAATTGAAGTTCTTTTAATTAACGCAGGGATGCTCAATTCCACTTCAATGAAACGTAATGATTACGATCAAACCTTAGCCGGTGGAGAGACTTCACCAATTAAGGCGATTGCTGCTACACGACCGATTGTAATTATTGATGAACCTCATCGCTTTGCAGAGGGAAATACTGGTTATAAAAATATAATGAAACTAAAGCCTCAATCTGTAATTCGATTCGGGGCAACTTTTCCTAAGAAGAAAGTTGGCAGAGGAAAAAATGCGATTGAAAAGGCACAGTATTATCGGGGAAAGCCTCAATACAATTTGAATGCGATTGAAAGTTTTAATCAAGGTCTTGTAAAGGGAATTGATATTACTTATCCGATGTTATCAGACGAAATTATTAAAGATACATACAAAGTAAAGTCAACAGGAAAAAATGAATTGATTTTACAAGGCCCAAATGGTAAAGAAAAAATTGTTCAAACAGGTGAAAACCTTGCGGTAGTTGATAATCGGTTTGAAGGATCGATCACGTACGATGGTGGATCAAAAAAGCAAGGGAATTTATCAAGTGGCTTAGACTTGAAACCAGGAGTGACGAAACTTATTCCAGGAACATTTACCGAATCGTATCAAGAATTAATTATTAAGCAAGCGATTGATGAGCATTTTAGAATTGAGGAACGAAATTTTTTGCGAAAAAATGATGCTCCTAAAATCAAAACCCTTTCATTATTCTTTATTGATAGCATTGACAGTTATGGTCGAAGAAAAGCTGACGGAACTGGTCGTGAAAAAGGTTGGTTAATTGATAAATTTAAAAAATTATTATGTAAAAAATTAAATGATCGAATAAATTATTATTCGCATGCAGCAAATGAACGTGAACAGGAGTATTGTGAATTTTTACAAGCAACGCGTAAAAGCTTAGATTCAGATCATCAACAGGTCTATGCTGGGTATTTCAGCGGTGACAATGGTCGGAAAAACCAAGACGATGATATCCAAGCTGAAGTTGATGACATTCTTAAAAACAAAGAAAAAATGCTTAGTTTTAAAGACAAAGATGGAAATTGGATAACACGGCGTTTTTTCTTTTCAAAATGGACGTTGCGTGAAGGATGGGATAATCCGAATGTTTTTGTAATTGCTAAATTAAGGACATCAGGGTCGGAAAATAGTAAGATTCAAGAAGTTGGACGCGGGCTTCGGTTACCGGTTGATGAAAATGGTAATCGGGTTCACCAGAATGAATTTGAAAGTCGGTTATCATTTTTAATTGGTTATGATGAAAAAGACTTTGCAGACACGTTAGTTAATGAA
>DSTMR04002__coassemble_2353_pt1 | contig 9411 bp, 8 predicted proteins | sample DSTMR04002__metabat2_high_PE_019 | metagenome-assembled genome bin DSTMR04002
TATGGCTTTATTTACGTTGATAAAAATGATCAAGGGGAAGGAACCCTTAAACGAATGAAGAAAGATTCATTTTATTGGTACCAAAAAGTGATTAAATCAAACGGGGAAGAATTGTAATATTGAAAAATAATGGATTAAATATGAATGCCGTTTATTTTAATAGATACTTAGCAATTAGATATTGGATGGCTTTGTACTTTTTTATAGATATGTATTGGTTAATATTATTATGCTTAGAAAAAAGTATCCTGTCTTTATTCTTATCAGTGGTATTTATATATTTTGGCTTTGCAATTGTTGAGCAAGTTAAAAAGTACCATACGCGTAATAATAATTTACGATTTACGAAAAACTACTTTAATGTGCAAATAATTTCCAATTTTGTAAAAGCAGTTTTATTAATTCTTTCTTTCAAGTTTGAAGTTTTTCCTTACATAAGTTTATTTGGTGCCCAATTATTGTGCGGGGTATCATTGTTAGAAATAATTGGTTGTATTTTATTAAAAAAACGGATTGAGAAAATAGAAAATAATCAAGATAAGTACTACATACAAATTCAGGAGTATTTAAAGAAACGGGGCGAAAATTATGGCTCAACAAAGTAGATTTTTTGACTTTATGCAACGTAGGCTAATGAAACCCATGGGAAAGATAGCTAATCTTCGAGTGGTTAGAGCCGTTATGGAAGCAGGGATGGCAACCATTCCATTTACGATTGTAGGATCAATGTTTTTGGTACTAAACGTAATTCCACAAGCCTTTCCTATTTTCAAAGGTATTTGGAGTGTGTCTTTTGATAAAATCCAATCTTTATACATGATTGCTAATACAAGTACAATGGGGATACTTGCACTATACTTTGGGTTGGTTTTTGGATATGAATATACGCGAATTCATAGAGACGAAGAACATCTTGAATTGTCACCTTTAAATGGTGCTCTTTTGTCAATGTTTGCATTTTTCATGTGTTTACCAGAACTTGTTGTAAAAGGTGGAACATTTACACTGCTAAATTTACATACTAAGAATGCAATTGTAGTTAATGGTTATAGAATGGATACAATTATTCAAAGATTGGGAACAAGTGGAATTTTCACAGCTATTATCATGTCAATTCTTGCTGTGAAGCTATATTATGTTTGTGTGAAAAAACATTGGACAATAAAGATGCCTAGTTCAGTTCCGTCAGGTGTATCTAGATCGTTTACGGCATTAATTCCAACAGCAGTTATCTCTTTTGCAGTTCTAACAATCAATGGAATTTTAAATTTATTAGGTACCGATATCTTCAAAATGGTTTCAATTCCGTTTGGGTTTGTAACACATATTGCTAATACCTGGGCCGGCTTAATGGTAATTTATTTCTTGATTTCTGCTCTCTGGATTGTTGGAATTCATGGTGCAAATATCATCACTTCTTTCCTAACACCAATTGTATTATCAAATATGGAAGCAAATATTCATGGTGCAAACTTTCCTTTAGCAGGTGAGTTTAACAACTCATTTGTTACAATTGGGGGATCTGGTGCTACATTGGGTCTTGTATTTTTAATGGCATTTTTGGCCAGATCAGCACAATTAAAATCACTGGGTAAAATGGCTTTAGTTCCAGCGTTATTTAATATTAATGAACCAATTATTTTTGGGGCACCAATTGTTTACAATCCCTATTTAGCAGTTCCATTTTTTGTTGCGCCAATGGTTTCTGCATCGATTGGCTATTTCGCAATAAAGACTCACTTTGTTCATGCAATTATTGCTCAGGTTCCTTGGCCATCACCTGTAGGAATAGGAGCCTTTATTGGAAGCGGTGGTAGCTTTACAGGTGCAATTGTAGCGGTTATTGATGCAATTGTAGCTACGTTAATTTGGTTCCCATTCTTCAAAGTATACGATAATAGTTTAGTAAAAGAAGAAATGAAAAATAGTAATAATGATTAAGGAGGTAAAAAATTATGTCCAAGTATACTATTATGCTAAGCTGTGCTGCAGGGATGAGTACAAGTATGTTAGTTTCAAAAATGAAAGAGGCTGCTAAAAACAAAAATATTGATGCAGATATTTTTGCAGTGCCAGCAGGAAATGCCTTAAGTCAATTAGATTCTAAGACTATTGATTGTGTATTATTAGGGCCGCAGGTTAGTTATATGGAAGACGATTTAAAAAAATGTTAGATGGCCGAAAGAATAGTCTTGATAAGAGTATTCCTTTAGCAGTCATTGATATGCAAGCTTATGGAATGATGAATGGAAGTAAGGTTTTAGACCAAGCACTTAGTTTAATCCAAGAGTGATTAAACAAGTGAACAGACAAAGTTGGTATTCGGATATAATCAGTGAAAGAGTTAATCCTCGCAATTTGCGGGGATTATTTTTTATTGTTTTTTAAATCCGAACTATACTTTAAAATTTATTCTTAATATTTTGTGTTATACTTCTTTATAGTAAATAGAAAAGGAGTAATTCTTAATGAAATCGATCAAAAAGATAATTATGTCAGTTGCTGCAGTTGTGCTTGCTTTATTGATTGGCGGCAACGTGCATGCGTCAACTACGAATTCAAAGGAGTATACGCCAAAGAAATTGGTAATTGCGTTTGATCCGTCATCGAATGCAGAAACGATGGAATCAAAGGCGCAACCATTCGGAAAGCTGCTTTCAAAGCAATTAGGAATTCCGGTCAAGGTTGTTGTTGCAACTAATGACGACACGATGATCGAAGGAATGGGTTCCGGCAAAGTCGACTGTGCGTTCTTGCCGCCTGAAGGTTATGTTTTAGCTCACCAAAAGTACGGCGTTAAGGTCATCTTGCAATCAACCCGGTACGCATACAAGGAACCGGATGATCAAATGACTCACCACTTGGTTAAAGATTTCCATGCTCAGATTTTAGTGCGGAAGGGCAGCGGGATTAAGTCATTGAAAGATTTACGCGGAAAGAAGATTGCGGTTCAATCTTCAACTTCAACGGCTGGCTGGATTTGGCCGGTAGTTGCTCTTTACAAGCACGGTATCAACATTTACAAGGATCACATTCAAACCGTTCAAGTTAAGGGCCACGATCAAGGAGTTATGGCCGTTTACAATGGCAGCGCGGATGCCTGCTTTGTCTTCCAAGGTGCCCGGAACATTGTGAAGAAGGATGCTCCGGATGTTATGCAAAAGGTTGTTCCGCTTTATACGACGCCCGCAATTCCGGACGATACGGTTTCAGTTCGCGGCAATATGAGTCCTGCATTCCAAAAGAAACTGATCAATGCTTTCCAAACGGTTGCTAAGTCAAAGCAAGGTCACAAAATCATTCAGGAAGTTTACCAACAACAAGGTTATGTGAAGGCAAACAACAGCGACTTTAACAAGGTTCGCGAATATGCTAAGATCATGCAAAAGATTAATCAAAGTAAATAGAAGGTGTGACAAAACGTCAAAAACGAGCGTGATGGAAGCAGAAAAGCGAACGAATCGCGCCAGCGTAGATTCGGAGGTTTTCGAATTCCACTCAGCTCGTTTGTTTTGGAACCCGATTATGCGAAGATAGCAAAGAGGTTGCGACTTACACAACCTCTTTTTTGTTATCAGTTGTATTAAAGTTTAAAGGAGTTTAAAATTAATTTGTAAGTTTAAAAGAGTTTAAAAGTAAAATCGAAGTTTAAAAGAGTTTAAAAATGAAAGGAGAACTATGCGTAATCCATTTAACCCAACGTTTGGTGATGTTCCTCAACTTTTCATTGATGATGGTGAAAGTGAGAGGTTAGTTGAATTAATTCAGAATAGCGATTTCGCACGCTCATTCTTTGTAACTGGCGTGCGTGGTGCGGGCAAAACTTCATTTATGAGCAAGGTAATGAAGAAATTTGCAGAAGACAAAAACTGTTATGCAATTAATTTGATCAATAAAGAAGACATGGTCGATACCTTATGTTCAAAGCTTGCTAATGCTGTTCACCGAATTCATGGAACAATTGATTCAGTTTCGGTGTCCGGAGTTTCAGTAAAAACGTCATTAACTGAGATGAGTAATGAAGAGCGGTTAGAAAGCTTATTGAAGAAAGTCAAAAAACAGGGAAAATACGTTGTAATTGCAGTCGATGAGGTTACCAATACGCCTACTATTCGAAACTTTGCTCAATATTTCAGTTTGCTTAAACAGCAGGACTATCCGATCTTTGTAATTATGACGGGCTTGCCAGATTTGATTCTTAACATTCAAAACGACGATAAATTGACCTTTTTGTTACGCTCTGAAAAAATTTATTTAGGAGAGTTAAGTTCTGCTCAAATTCTTGAGGAGTACCGCAGAGTTTTTCATGGCGAGATGGCGGTTATGAGCAAGATGACCCAAGCCGTTGAAGGATACTCATATGCTTTTCAGTTACTTGGATATTTACTTTTTGAAAGATGTCAGGGAAAAGTCCCTTCAAGTGATGATTTAAATGCCGTAATGGATGATTTTAAAAATCGGCTGTTTGAAAATGCATATCAAAAGATTTTTCTCGGCCTTTCTGATATGGACTGTGAGTTTTTGCTTGCAATGCAAAAAAATGCTGAATTTGGGGAAATTGTAAATCAAATGCAAAAAAGTAAAGTTTACGTTGCTCAATACCGGAAACGGTTGATCGATCGGTGTTTGATTTCGCCACAGATTCGGGGAAGATTAAAGTTTAATTTACCGTTCTTCGATGAATATTTGAAAGCAGTCCAGAATCCGGATTCAATTTTTTATTTAGGAATATAGTAAAAACGGTGCCGCACTAATATGCAGCACCGTTTTTGAATCTAATTATTTAATTTTAAAAGCGATCGATTGGTATGGTTGCAACTGGATGGCATCTTTCAGTTGCATCTTTCGTGGCTCACCGTAGTTATCGATCAAAACTTCAACTTCTTTATTTTGCAGGTCAGCTGGAATGTCGGCCCATGGTTCGTAACCGTAGAAGTTGTTCAAAACGAATAATTGTTCATCGCTGTCGTCAAGGTAACGTCGGTAAGCGAAGACTTGCGGATGATCTTCCAGTTCGGCCTTAAAGTGACCATCGGAAATCAAATCTTCCGTTTTCCGGAGTTTGATCAGTTGTTGATAGTAATTAAAAATTTCGCCGTGATCAAGTTCAGCTTGAACGTTGATCTGATCCTGGTCAGTCGGCTTCAACCATGGCTTTCCGGTTGTGAAACCGGCATTTTGACCGTCATTCCAGTGCATTGGGACCCGTGAATTATCACGTGCCTTGGTCTTCACGATTTCAAAGGCATCGTGGGCGCTCATCCCGTTATCCATCATTTCCTGGTAAGCGTTCAGCGCCTCAACGTCAACGTAGTTGTGGATCGAATAGTAATGCGGATCGATCATTCCAAGTTCTTCACCCATGTAAATGTACGGTGTTCCGCGCAACAGGTGAATGGCAGTTGCAAGCATTTCAGCCGATTTTTCACGGTAGTTGACCGGGTCACCGAACCGGTTCAATGCCCATGGCTGATCGTGGTTATTCCAGAACAGGGCCTGCCAGCCGTTACCGCGGTCGATTCCGGCTTGCCATTCATTTAAGATGCGTTTGAGTTTCATGAAATCAAACGGGACTTTGCTCCATTTTTCACCGTTTTCATAGTCGACTTTTAAGTGGTGGAAGGCAAAGACCATTGAAAGTTCATGGTCATCCGGTTTCGTGTATTCGATTGATTTTTCGATCGTCGTGGATGACATTTCACCAACGGTTACGGCATCTGGATCCTGGCCGAAACTTTCACGGTTAAGTTGCTTGATGTAATCCTTAACGACGGGGGTATCAGTGTAAAGAGCCTTTTCGTGGTCGATATTGCCATCGGAATCGACTAAAACTTCATCTTTTCCGGTAACGTTCAACACGTCAAAGCGGAAGCCTTTTACCCCTTTTGCCCGCCAGAAATTGACGATGTCGACGGCTTCTTGGCGGACATCTGGATTATGCCAATCAAGGTCGGCTTGAGACGGATCAAACAGGTGAAGGTAGTATAAACCGGTATCACCGAATTTTGCCCAGGCCGGGCCGCCGAATTTTGATTCCCAGTTTGTTGGGAGATCGCCGTTCGGTTTGGCTGGCCGGATATAGAAGTATTTCATGTACTTTTCATCGCCGGCCAGGGCTTTTTGGAACCATTCATGATCAGTTGAACAGTGGTTGAAAACCATATCCAGCATCACGTCGACGTTGATTTCCTTTAATTTTGCAACCAATTCTTCAAAATCCGCCATCGTTCCAAAACGCGGATCGATTTCACGGTAGTTGGCGATGTCATACCCGTTATCGTGTTGCGGTGAAACGAAGAACGGGTTGAACCAGATCATATCAATGTTGAGCTTGGCGATGTAGGGGATTTTTTCGATAATTCCTCTTAAATCCCCAATGCCATCGCCGTTACTATCATAAAAAGATTTGGGATAAATTTGATAAATAACTTTTTTTCCTAAGTTCATGGGAAAAGTCCTTTCTATTTTAATTTGATTTTCTGTCGCCGGGCAAAGTCGCTGAATTTAAATTTGTCAGGCCGGTGGTAAGATTCGGTCAATTGAAAAAGGGTCGTGTCATTTAAAAATGATAAGCTGCGGACAACGACGACCAGTTGATCGCCGGTCAGTTTCAGTTGGGCAGCGACTTCGTTATCGGCCTTTTCAACGGTAATTTCCTTTGAAGCATAAGAAATATCCAGCCCCAATTCACCTTCAATATAATCATATAATGAATTTTCAGCAACCGTTTGCGGAATTTCGTCAATTGGCGGAGTCAGCAAAAAATCACGGTCGATTACAACCGGTTCATGGTCGATCGTTCTGAGCCGTTCAACGTAAATGGATGGCTGATCGGCATCAACGCCCCGGTTTACAAAGTATTGCGGAATTGAAGTGCAAGGTTCGTTTTTAAGAACCGTCGTGACCGCATGCATTCCCAATTTTTGATTAAGTTCCTGGAAACTGGTGATTCCGGATACCGGGAAAGTAAATTTTTGATAATCAAGGACGATCGATCCTTTCCCTTTGATTTTTTGGATCAGTCCCAAGTCATTCAACTGGGAAAGGGCACTGCGAATCGTCTCACGCGAAGTTCCGTACAGGTCGGTGAGCTGGTGCTCGCTTGGCAGATAGTCCCCCGGACAGTACAATCCATGATGGATTTTTTCAGCAAGATCCTGGGCAATCATATCTTGTTTGCTCATGAACGTCCCTTCTTTCATTGATTTAAGTTCAATTTCTATTTAACCATAGAATGTATAGTCAGGCAAATTAGTAAAACCTAATAACGCTGCTAAAATAATTTTGAAAGCGATTAAAAAAAGATGTTGACAACTTGTCTATACAGGATATAAAATAATGACAGAAATTAAAAGAAAGTGCTTTCAAAAAATTAAGGAGGAGCCGCAATGGCAAAGAGAACAGATATTGAGATCCTTGCACCGGCAACGGGGAAGGTCTTACCATTATGCGAAACAAAGGATGAAGTTTTTTCAGCAGGAACAATGGGCCAAGGATTCGGCCTTGAACCATCGGCTGAAGGTGAAATCGAAGTTGTTGCTCCGGTTAGCGGAACGGTCATGATGTTGGCTGACACCAAGCACGCAATTGGAATTCAAACTGCAGATGGGCTTGAAATTTTGATCCATATGGGAATCGATACGGTTAACCTGAAAGGAACCCCATTTACGGTTCACTGTGAACAAGGTTCAACGGTTAAAGCGGGTGAACCGATTGCAACGATGAACTTAAAAGAAATCGAAGCCCACAAGCTCGCTAAAACGATCATGGTGATCGTAACGAACTCAGCTGATAAACTTGAAAGTCTTTCATTAGATGAAGGTGAAATTCAAGCAGGCGAACCAGCCGCTGATGCACATTTGAAAGGTGCCGGCAAAAAGAAAAAGGGCAAACGGGATTACGATGCCTTAGCAACGACGATTATTAAGTTAGTCGGTGGCAAGGAAAATGTGAACAACTTGATCCACTGTATCACCCGGTTGCGGTTCTACTTAAAGGATGAAAGCAAAGCAGACACTGAGGCATTGAAGAATACCGATGGCGTGATCGATGTAATGAAGGCTTCAGGCCAGTATCAAGTTGTCATCGGCAATGAAGTAACGAACGTTTTTGATGCAGTAATGAAACAGTTAGGACCGTTAGATGAAGACGCCGCTGCTGCCCAACCGGCAGAAAATGACGGGAAGAACCCAATCAGCCGGGCATTTGGTAATTTGATCGGCTTCATTACCGGCTCAATGAGTCCGGTAGTCGGCGTTATCGCTGCATCTGGGATCATCAAAGGAATCTTGGCATTGTTGACTTTGCCTCAATTAGGTTCGATCTTAAGCGTGAAGAGCACGATGTACATGACGGTCAGTGCGATGGCGGACTCAGCCTTCTTCTTCCTGCCGATTTTAGTTGGTTATTCAGCAGCTAAACGGCTCGGCAGTGATCCGATCGTTGCGGCCGTTATCGGGGGTGTCTTGACTTATCCGCAAATCATTACTTGGGGGAAAGCCTTCAAGACAATGTTTACCATTGGCGGATTCCACTTCCAATTCTTGAACTACACGTATTCGATCTTCCCGATGATCGTTGCTGCATGGTTGGCAAAGAAGGTCGGTGACTGGTTGAAAGACCACTTGCCAAGCTACCTTCAAATGATCTTCAATCCGTTGATCACGATTTTGGTAGTTTCAACGATCACCTTAGTAATCACCGGTCCAATTATTCAAGGGGCTGCGAACGGAATTGCCGACTTCGTTAACTGGTTAGTTCAAGCATCAGGCTGGATCGGCGGTTTGATCATCGGTGGTTTCTATCAATTACTGGTTATTTTCGGGTTGCACTGGGGCGTTGTGCCGTTGGTTGCCCAACAAATTGCCCAGACGCATCAAAGTGCTTTGAACGCAATTATTTCAGTTACAATGGTTTCTCAAGGGGCTGCCGTTTTAGCAGTTGCAATCAAATCAAAAAAGGATAACATGAAAGAACTTGGCTTTGCAGCTGCTATTTCAGCCTTCTGCGGGGTTACAGAACCTGCAATTTACGGGATCAACTTGCGTTACAAGAAAGTCTTCGTTTCCGGCTTGATCGGTTCAGCTGTTGGTGGGTTGATCACTGGTTTGATGCACGGAACAATGTACGGCTTTACGGGTTCATTGATTGGATTCTCATCATTCTTCAATCCAGCGCACCCAACCCAATTAACAAGCTTCTACGCATTCTTGCTTTCAAGCATTGCCGCAATTATTGTTTCATTCCTTGTAACATGGTTCTGGGGCTACAACGATAACATGTCGATGGGCAAGAAAGTTGAAAAGAAGAAACGTCCAGGAACAAAATAAAAATATTAATTAACCGATAAAAGAGGTTGTGACATAAGTCACTAAATCACAGGAGGCACTTCAGCGAGAATTCGCTGAAATG
>DSTMR04002__coassemble_3446_pt1 | contig 6603 bp, 8 predicted proteins | sample DSTMR04002__metabat2_high_PE_019 | metagenome-assembled genome bin DSTMR04002
ACAGGTTTCAAGCGATTCAAAGAAAGATATTTGGAAGTTACTAAAGAACAAGAAGTTAGTGGATTAATTGCTTTTACAAACACTAAATTCAAAGGAGGAGGATATTATGGTAGGAATTATTCTTGCCAGCCACGGCGGATTCGCTGAAGGGATTTATCAATCTGGCGAAATGATCTTCGGCAAACAAGAAAATGTTAAGGCATGTATCTTAAAACCGAGTGAAGGCCCAGATGATATCCGCAAAAAGATGGAAGACGCCATTGCTTCATTTGATGATCCAGAACAAATATTATTCCTGATTGACCTTTGGGGTGGCACTCCATTTAATCAGGCAAATAACTTATTCGACAAGCATCAAGATACATGGGCAATTGTTACCGGCTTGAACTTACCAATGCTGATTGAAGCATACGGCGCCCGGTTGCAAGACGGAATTACCGCACAACAAATTGCCAAACAAATTATGGAACCTGCTAAGAACGGTGTAAAAGTTCGGCCTGAAAGTATTCAACCTGAAACCGAAAAGCCACAACAAGTTCAAAGCAACAGTGCAAATACTGTTAGTTCAATTCCAGAGGGAACTGTTCTTGGCGATGGTCACATTAAATACTCATTGATTCGGATCGATTCACGGTTGCTTCACGGCCAGGTTGCCACTTCTTGGACAAAGACGGTTAAACCAGATCGAATCATCGTTGTTTCAGACTCTGTAGCGAAGGACAAGCTTAGAAAGAACATGATTATGCAGGCGGCTCCTCCTGGTGTCCATGCTAATGTTGTTCCAATTAAAAAGATGGTCGAAGTTTCAAAAGACCCAAGATTTGGTGATACTCACGCGCTGGTTCTTTTTGAAACACCTGAAGATATTTTGAAAGCTGTAAATGTAGGACTTGATTTGAAAGGTAAAACCATTAACGTTGGTTCAATGGCTCACAAGGTTGGAAAAGTAGCCGTTACAAAAGCAGTGTCACTTGATCAGACAGACATTGATACTTATAAAGAATTAATCAAAGATGGTTTGAAATTCGACGTTAAAATGCTTCCTTCTTCATCTTCAGATGATATTTCTGAATTGCTTGATAAAGCAAGTAAGGGATTAGCAGAAGGAAAGCAAAAAGCATAATAAGGAGGAAATACTATGTCGACAATGTCAATTATTTTAGTCCTCATTATTGCTTTCTTAGCGGGTGTGGACAGTGTTCTTGATATTTTTCAATTTTATCAACCAATTGTTGTATGTACATTGATTGGATTAGTATGCGGACAGTTAACTGCTGGCTTAGTTCTAGGTGGAACACTACAAATGATCGTCTTAGGCTGGGCAAATGTTGGAGCTGCGATGGCACCTGATACATCATTAGCCGGGGTTGCTTCTGCAATTATTTTAATGCTAGGTAACAAGGGTGTTAGCGGCGTAAATACAGCCGTTGCCATGGCGATTCCATTAGCTGTTGCCGGATTAATGCTTACGATGTTAGTTCGAACATTATCTGTCTCATTTGTTCACTTTATGGACGCGGCTGCTAAGAAAGCCAACTTCAGACAAGTTGAAATGTGGCACTATATCGCAATGGTTTGCCAAGGACTTCGGGTTGCAATTCCAGCTGGTCTTTTGTTATTCATCCCTGCTCACGATGTTCAAGCACTTTTGAACGCAATTCCATCATGGCTCAACGACGGAATGACAATCGGTGGTGGCTTAGTTGTTGCTGTTGGTTACGCAATGGTTATCAACATGATGGCTACAAAGGAAGTATGGCCATTCTTCATTATCGGTTTTGTAATTGCTGCAATTAATCAATTAACATTGCTTGCTTTAGGTCTTTTAGGAGTTGCCTTTACACTTATTTATCTCAATCTGGATAAGCATGGAAACAATAACGGAGGCGGCGGAAACAGCAATACCGGTGATCCGTTAGGCGATATTCTAGATGATTACTAAAATAAGGAGGAATTCGAAATGGCTGAAGAAGCAAAAGTTGTTTTATCAAAAAAAGATCGATTTAAAGCCTTTTTGCGTTCAACATTGATCCTTGGTTCATTTAACTATGAACGGATGCAAAACGGTGGTGTTTGCTATTCAATGATTCCTGCCATCAAAAAATTGTATAAATCAGAATCGGATCGGGCAGAAGCATTAAAGCGGCACCTTGAATTCTTTAACACTACACCTGAATTATTCTCACCAATTTTAGGGGTTGTTCTTTCATTGGAACAAGACAAAGCAAATGGTGCAGATGTTGATGATAGTGCAATTTCAGGGGTTAAAGTCGGAATGATGGGACCTTTAGCCGGGATTGGGGATCCAATCTTCCTGTTCACATTACGGCCAATTCTGGGATCATTATGTGGTGCAATGGCGATTTCAGGAAACGTGTTAGGTCCAATTCTGTTCTTCGTTTTATGGAACTTAATTCGTGGAATTTTTATGTGGAATTTACAGGAATTTGGCTATAAGGCCGGTTCAAAAATCACTGAAGATGTTTCGGGTTCACTTCTACACGATGTTACGCGCGGTGCCTCGATGATGGGGATGTTTGTCCTTGGTGGATTAATTGATCGATGGGTTAAGGTTGATTTTAAACCAATTGTATCAACTGCCAAAATGCAAAAAGGAACATACATTGACTGGAGCTCACTTCCTTCAGGTCATGCAGGTGTCCAAAAAGCACTTGAACTTTACAATAACGGTCAAGGTCTTGCATTATCATCAACTAAAGTTACAACAATGCAAAACATTTTTGACCAATTGATTCCTGGACTGGCAGGATTGTTAATTACGTTCCTTTGCATGTGGCTTTTGAAAAAGAACGTTTCACCAATTTGGATTATTATTGGATTATTTGCCGTCGGAATTGTCGGTCACTTAGTCGGATTACTTTAGAATCGAGAAGGGAAAATGATAAATGGAAATTGCACAATCACAAAATACAAAAGCAGAATTTGTTGATAAAGCAACTTCTTTCATTGGAATGGCGACTTACGGTCAGATTATGATTGGAGATAAAGCTTTTGAATTTTACAATTCTAAAAATCCCAAAGACTATATTCAAATTCCATGGAATGAAGTGGATTTGATAATCGCTTCTGTATATTTTAAGGGCAGATGGATTCCAAGGTTTGCAATTCAAACTAAACAAAATGGAATATTTCCGTTTGCAGCACGGCATCCAAAAGCTGTTTTGCGTGCTTGCCGGGAACATATCAATGCTGACCACATTGTGCGTTCGCTTACATTTTTCCAAGTGATTCGAAGAGGAATCCATAATCTTTTCCATCGAAAAAACAAATAAAAGAAGCTCTGGTTTGATCCAGAGCTTCTTTTGCTATTTATTCGCCTTAATTATTCGTTTAATGTTTCGCTTTAATACTTGGAAGAAAGTTAATGAGCGAACAATGTTATTTGAATCAATATAATTTCGACAAGCACGTAATACCTTTTTTGGTTCTTTTGATGAAAAAATGTACATTTTTCCTTCTTTGGTTTGAATCGCAAAACGCGGAATATACTTCCCCTTGAAATATAATGAAGCAATAATTTTATTAACTTCATCCCACGGAATCTGCAAATAATGATTTACATTATCCCCATAAAACTCAAACGCTTTGTTCCCAACCATAATCTGACCATACGTTCCAGTTCCATGGTGATAAACCGCTTTTTCAACAATATCTGCTTTCGAATTTAATGATTCAACCATTCATCTTTCCTCTATTCCAAAGTAATTATTAAAGTAAACCAACGACGTGGCCTAAAATACCAACGATGAAGATTCCGATAATGATCCAAATTGGTGAAACCTTCTTCTTAAGTAACCACATGCAAAGGAATGTTAAAAGTAATCCAGCTAATCCTGGAATTAATTGATCAAGAACATTTTGCATTGTTGTGATCTTAACGGATGATAAAGCTTGACCTTGACCATTGTTATAAAGTTCAAGTGCTTTTTGGATCCCTTCATGGCCTGAAGGAAGTGAGTGCCAGTCAATGTAAGCACCTTTTTGTAATTGAACCTTTGAAACAATCGGTTTGAAATCAATCTTAACCCACCGTTGAATCAATGAACCAAGGACAAACATTCCAAGCATTGAAGCCCCACGAGTTACGTCTTGCATCATTGTTCCTGATAAGTCGTCGGTAATTGCAGAACCAGCTTTGTAGCCAAATTCTTGAGTGTACCATTGGAAGCCCCAACGAAACAGGTTCCAAACAACGAAGAACATAATCGGTCCTAAAATGTTCCCGCTCATCGCAAGTGAAGCACATAAAGCACCTAAGATCGGACGAACCGTGAACCAAAAGACTGGGTCACCAACACCAGCCAACGGGCCCATCATTCCGACCTTAACCCCGTTGATTGCTTCGTCATCAACATCGCCACCGTTAGCGCGTTCTTCTTCAAGGGCTAACGTAACCCCAATAATTGGTGAAGCCATAAATGGGGTTGTGTTAAAGAATTCCATGTGGCGCTTTAAAGCTGCTTGGCGATCTTCATCTGTCTTATATAATTTCTTGATTGCAGGAATCATTGAAAATGCATAACCGCCGTTTTGCATCCGTTCATAGTTCCATGATCCTTGTAAGAATTGTGAACGAGCTGCAACTTTGAAACGTGTTTTCTTATCAACTTTAATTCGATTTTCTTTTTCAGTCATTCTTTTCACGCTCCTTCATTTTAGTAGTCATCTAGAATATCGCCTAACGGATCGCCGGTATTGCTGTCGCCACCGCCGTTACCGCCATTGCCACCTTTTTTATCAAGGTTCAAGTACATCAATGTAATTGCAACAGCTAAAGCACCGATTGCTAACAATGTTAATTTTGTTAAAGCAGCGATTACAAAACCAACAATGAAGAATGGCCATGTTTCCTTAGTAGCCATCATGTTGATAACCATTGCGTAACCAACGGCAACAACCATGCCACCACCGATCGTCATTCCGGCTGATAACCATGAAGGAATTGCATTTAACATGTGTTGAACTGTGTGAGTTGGGATAATAAGTAATAATCCGCAAGGAATAGCAACACGTAAACCTTGTAAAATAATTGCAACTGTTTGCCACATGTTCATCTTCTTAAAGCTAACTTCTTCAGCAGCCTTATCCATTGCGTGGGTAATCCCAACACAGATTGTCCGCACGATCATGTTCATAACTAATCCGGCAACGGCAAATGGAACAGCCATGGCAACAGCGGTTCCAACACCTTTAACACCTAAGTTACCCATTGCTAAAACAATTGCTGACGCAGTTGAAGCAAAGGCAATATCTGGGGCAACGGCTGCACCGATGTTAGCCCATCCTAAAACAATCATTTGTAATGTCCCACCAAGAATAATTCCGGCAGTCAAGTTTCCTGTTACTAAACCAATCAATGTACAAGTAACAAGCGGTTGATAAAATTCAAATTCATCTAAAATACCATCCATCCCGGCAAAGAATGCAATGATAATTACTAAAATTGCTTGAACGATAGACATTTGTCTTCCTCCTTACTATTTCTTTTTCGCTAACTCTTCACGAGCCTTATTAACAAGATCCATCATGTTTTCTGGTGAATCATTTGGAACTTTCCGGACATCAAACTTGATTCCCATTTCATTTAACTTGTCGTATGTTTCAACATCCTTTTCGTTTAATGAAAGAACCTTGTTTACGGCAACCTTACCTTCAGAGTGAGCCATTGAACCAATGTTCAGCGTTTTAATGTCAACGCCGCCTTCAATTGCTTTCAAGGCATCTTCTGGGTTTTCAAAGAGGACCAATGCCTTCGTTGCTCCAAACCGCGGATCTTTTGAAACTTCGATCATTTTCTTAATTGGAACAACGTTTGCCCGGACACCAGGAGGAGCAGCCTGAATAATCATGTTCTTCCGTAACTTATCTTTCGAAACGTTGTCTGAAACAACAATGATCCGGTCTGGACGAACTGATTTTGTCCAAGCAGTAGCAACCTGACCGTGAAGTAACCGTGAGTCGATCCGAACTAAACCGTATTTGATGTGATCGTCGCCTAAAACCGTTCCTTCAGGGATTGCACCGGTTGGTTGCTTACTTTCAGCAGCTTTTGGTGCTTCCTTCTTTGGAACAAGTCCTTCAGGCAAGGTCTTGATTCCGTCCTTGGCAGAACCAACGATTTGTTTGGCGATTTCACGGGCCGTAATTCCATCTTGCAACCGGGCACCATATGCTTCGATCAACATTGGTAAGTTTAGTCCGGTAACAATTGCCCATGTATCTTTGTGTTCAGCAAACAAATTGCTTGCTTGGTTGAATGGAGTACCACTCCAAAGGTCAATTAAGAATAATACTTGTTCTGGATCATCAAATGAAGCAATGGCGTCTTCCATCTTTTTACGAATATCATCCGGACCTTCACTTGGTTTCAAGATACATGCCTTAACATTTTCTTGTTTACCGAAGATCATTTCGCCAGATTGATAAATTCCTTCAGCGAATCCGCCATGGCTAGCAAGGATAATTCCTACCATAATGTTTTCCTCCTTTGGTGTATTCTTAATTCGCAAAACCTACTCGGTAATCAAATGCTTATCAATCAAAATCTGCCAGAGATCTTTCGGACTATCGCTTGATACTTTC